>OFMP01001233.1_pt1 | contig 13852 bp, 10 predicted proteins | sample 1541841 | NCBI WGS metagenome assembly OFMP01 (sample SAMN04209226, study PRJEB22552) | human gut metagenome | biome: gut; material: feces | host: Homo sapiens | place: USA: Oklahoma
TTTGGCATATTCATGCCAAAACACCTCGCGGGATAGTGGTGTGTGAACAGTAACCATAAAAACAATAACAGTATAACACATTTCTCTCCTTTCTTGCAAAAAATATCATACAATGTTAAAATAAAAAATCATAGTAAAAATCGAGGTTATCATATGAGTAAAAAACCATCTGCAGGAGGAAAAATCCAGTGGACGAAAATGTTCAGGAAGCTTTCCCCCTATACGATCCGGAAAGGGTTCCGCTACATGAAGCATTATGGACCAAAGGAATTCTGGATCAGGCTGCATGAACGTTTTGAACCGGAAGAAGTACCATATGGTCCATGGTACCGGGCTTACATTCCGACGGAGGAAACACTGGAAACACAGAGGAAACAGAAATTTGATTATTCACCGCTGATCAGCATTGCAGTTCCGGCTTATCAGACACCTGTAGAATTTTTGAGACAGATGATAGAATCACTGATCGTTCAGACTTATTCAAACTGGGAGCTGTGTATCGTAAATGCAAGTCCGGACAATGAGGAGATGCAGAAAGTACTGGCAGAATATTCAGCCGGAGATTCCCGGGTAAGATTCTGCAATCTTAAAGAGAACCTTGGCATTGCAGAGAACACAAACCGCGCGTTTGCAATGGCAAAAGGTGAATTTGTGGGGCTTCTTGACCATGATGACCTGCTGGCACCCAATGCATTATATGAGATCGTGAAAATACTGCAGGATCATCCGCAGGCAGATGCGCTTTATACAGACGAGGATAAGGTTACAACAGAACTGGACGAGCATTTTCAGCCACATCTGAAATCGGATTTTAATCTGGATCTCCTGCGTTCCAATAATTATATCTGCCACTTTTTTGTAGTGCGAAAGAGTATTGTAGAAAAGGCCGGAGGTTTCCGAAAAGAATTCGACGGAGCTCAGGATTACGATTTTATATTCCGCTGTACGGAGAATGCCGGAGAGGTTTTGCATGTTCCGGAAATCCTGTATCACTGGAGAACACACAAAGCCTCCACTGCAGATAATCCTGCCAGTAAAATGTACGCATTTGAAGCCGGCAAGAGAGCAATAGAAGCTCATCTTGAGAGAACAGGTACAAAAGGCGAGGTAAGCCATACACAGGATCTGGGCTTTTACCGGGTGAAATATCCGGTGCAGGGAAAACCTCTGGTGTCTGTTATCATACCAAACAAAGACGAGAAAGAGACTCTTCAGACCTGTCTGGAAATGCTGGAGAAGAATACCGGTTATCAGAATTTTGAGATCATAATCGTGGAGAATAACAGTACCACTGATGAGATTTTCCGATATTATAAAGAGCTTTCCGGAAACCGAAAGATCCATCTTTTGAGATGGGGAAAAGAATTTAATTATTCTGCCATCAATAACTTTGCTGCGGCGCATGCAAAGGGAGAATATCTGCTTTTCCTGAATAATGATGTAAAATCCATCAATCCGGACTGGCTGGAAGAAATGCTTGGAGTGTGTCAGCGTCCGGAAGTGGGCGGTGTCGGAGCAAAGCTCATTTATCCGGATAATACGATCCAGCATGCAGGATGTGTGATCGGAATGGGCGGTATTGCGGGGCATATGTTCGTAGATATGCCTGCGGACCGTACCGGCTATCTGCATAAGGCATCCCTTCTTCAGGATATGAGTGCAGTGACTGCCGCCTGTCTGTTGATGAAGAAAGAGGTTTTTGAGCAGGCAGGAGGATTTACAGAAGAACTGGCTGTGGCATTTAATGATGTGGATCTTTGCCTGAAAGTAAGAAAAAACGGCTATCTGATCGTATATGATCCCTATGCGAAGCTTTATCATATGGAATCAAAGACCAGAGGAGCTGAAGACAGCAAGGAGAAAGTGCGCCGTTTTCAGACGGAGATTGAATATATGCGATGTCACTGGATAGACATTCTCAAAAACGGAGATCCCTGTTATAACAAAAACCTGTCTCTTACCAAATGGAATTATTCTCTGAAGCCAATCCCGGGAATGGAGACAGAAGCAGGACAGAAAAAAGAGAAGACAGGGAGGAAATCATGCAGGAAGTATCAGTGATCATTCCGAATTTTAATGGGATGGCTTATCTGGATGGCGTACTTGCAGGTCTGGAGTGTCAGACTGTAAGCAATTTTGATGTAATTCTTGTGGATAATGGATCCAATGACGGAAGCTGTGCTTTTGTTGCTGCAAGGTATCCATGGGTCCATCTGATCGAACTGCCGGAGAATTTCGGATTCTGTAAAGCGGTCAATGAAGGGATCAGAGCATCACGCTCACCTTATGTACTGCTTTTAAACAATGATATTGAAGTAACGGAGAATTTTATAGAAGAAATGCTGTCAGCCATCAAAAGGCATCCCAAAGCTTTTTCCTGTGCTGCCAGAATGATTCAGTTTCATGACAGGGACAGGCTGGATGATGCAGGAAACTATTACTGCGCGCTTGGATGGGCTTATGCGAGAGGTAAAGGGAAAGATATCCATACCTATGAAAAGGAAGAGAAGATTTTTGCTTCCTGCGCAGGAGCTGCTATTTACAGAAAGAAGATCTTTGATGAGCTGGGATATTTTGACGAAGAACATTTTGCATATCTGGAGGACATGGACGTGGGATACCGGGCCAGGATCTACGGATATGAAAACTGGTATGCACCTGATGCCATGGTATACCATGTGGGAAGCGGTACCAGCGGATCCAGATATAATCAGTTCAAGATCCGGTATTCTTCCAGAAATAATATTTATCTGATATACAAAAATATGCCGGTGTTACAGATTATTATCAATCTTCCGTTTCTTGTTGCAGGATTTGGAATCAAAATTCTGTTTTTTACGCTGAAAGGATTCGGAAGAGAGTATATTGCGGGAATTAAGAATGGATTCCAGATCAGTAAAAAAAATCATAAAATACCTTTTAAATTTCAAAATCTGTCAAACTATTTTAGGATTCAAGTTGAATTGTGGGTGAATATCTTCAGGCGTTTGTGCGGATGATAAGAAAGAAAGATAAATTTTTATTGCTTTTATAAAACAACTATTATAATATAGAAACGATAAAAAAATGAGGTGACAAAAGATTGCTAAAGGACAATGAAAAGAATTTCAGTCGTCTCCATATGATCATTGATGCAATTGTACTGGTACTGTCATATTTTCTGGCATGGCTGATCCGTTTTGTTGGTCCTATGGCAGCAACAGCAGTCAGAACCAGAAGCTTTCAGCAGTATATGCTGATGCTGGTTTTTATTGTACCGGTTTATCTGTTGTTGTATCAGGCTTTCACATTGTATACTCCCATGCGGATGCAGGGGCGTCGGCTTGTATTGGCTAATATTGTAAAGGCCAACTCGCTTGGGCTCCTTATTCTGATGTTTACATTTTACATGATAGATGAGAGCGATTTTTCCCGTTCTACTTATATTATGTTTTATGTAATTAATATTGTGCTTCAGTGGTGTGCCCGAATGTTGATTTTCGCTCTTCTGAGAAATATGAGAGAGAAGGGACTGAATCAGAAACAGATGATCTGTGTGGGATACAGCCGCGCAGCAGAGGAATACATTGACAGAGTTCTTGCCAATCCTCAGTGGGGATATGTGATCCGCGGAATACTGGATGACAATGTTCCGGCAGGAACAGAGTACAAGGGAATCAAAGTTCTTGGAAGGATTGCCAATCTGAATATAATACTTCCGGAGAACCGGCTGGATGAAATAGCGATCACTCTGGGCTTAAGTGAATATTACCGCCTGGAAGAGATTGTAGCACTGTGTGAAAAATCCGGAGTACACACCAAGTTTATCCCGGATTATAATAAGATCATTCCGACAAAACCATACACAGAAGATATACTGGGACTTCCGGTTATCAATATCCGTTATGTACCGTTGAACAATACATTCAATGCACTGGTCAAGCGGGCGATGGACATTGCAGGATCTATTGTTGGAATCATAGTAACCTCACCGCTGATGCTGTTAATGTGTGCTATCATTAAGCTGACATCACCGGGACCACTGATCTATAAACAGGAGAGGGTTGGACTTCATAACCAGACTTTTCGGATGTACAAGTTCCGTTCCATGGAAGTACAGCCGGAATCGGAAGAGAAGAAGGCATGGACAGTAAAGAATGACCCAAGAGTAACACCCATCGGAAAGTTTATGCGTCACACCAGTATTGATGAACTGCCACAGCTTTTCAACATACTGAAGGGTAACATGAGTCTTGTGGGACCACGACCGGAGCGGCCGTTTTTTGTAGAGAAATTCAGAGAAGAAATCCCGAGATATATGGTGAAACATCAGGTTCGCCCGGGACTTACCGGCTGGGCTCAGGTGAATGGTTACCGCGGAGACACATCCATAAGAAAAAGAATCGAATATGACCTTTATTACATTGAAAACTGGAGCATAGGGCTGGATATCAAGATTATATTCCTTACATTTTTCAAGGGATTTATAAACAAAAATGCATATTAAGATAAGGGGAAAAAGGCATGGCTAAACCAGGAAAAAAGAAAAAAGTACTGTTTGTGCTTGAGATCATTGTACTGCTGCTGTTTATTGGCGGGCTGTATGTGTATGGACAGATTTCTTCCAGGCTGGATAAGATTGAGCAGCCGGAACTGAAAAAGGAAAAAATAGTCGTAAACCAGGAAGCACCAAAGATGACAGGATACAAGACCTATGTGCTGTTTGGTATTGATACCAGAGGGGAAGGCTCCCAGTATTCTGCACAGAACAGTGATACCATGATCATTGTGAGTGTAAACAACGATACAAAAGAAGTGCGTATGGTTTCCGTATACAGAGATACACTTCTCAATGTTGGAGATGATACCTATACGAAGGCAAATGCAGCCTATGCGCTGGGTGGTCCGGAACAGGCGATCACTATGTTAAATACAAACCTGGATCTGGATATTTCCGATTATGCGACGGCCGATTTTTCTGCACTTGTAGAAGTGGTAGATGATCTTGGCGGTCTTGATATTCCGTTATCTTATGCGGAAATTGAACATATGAATAACTATTGCGTGGAAACATCCAAGCTGACAGGAAAAGACTACACTCCGCTCGAGAAACCGGAGCCAAAGCCGGAAGATCAGGAAGCAATTGTAGGAACTTATCATCTGAACGGTGTACAGGCGACATCCTATTGCCGTATCCGTTATACTGCAAGTCTGGATATGGGACGTACAGAGCGTCAGAGACGAGTACTTGGAATGCTCTTTGATAAGGCGAAGATAGCAGGTCTTTCTTCTATCTTTAAGATTATGGATGATGTATTCCCGATGGTTACAACATCTCTTTCAAAACAGGATATTCTGGGACTTATTCCGACTCTGATCGGATATAAATTTACAGACAGTACGGGATTCCCGCAGAAGTTTAAATTCTCTAATATCAAGGGAAGTATTATTGTTCCTACTGATCTTGAGAACAATGTAGTTGAACTTCACAAGTTCCTGTATGATGATCAGGATTATACTCCGTCTTCTGAGGTAGTGGCCCGCAGTAATAAGATACTTGAGATCGTCGGCGGAGAAGGTAAGCTGGATGATGCAGCCAAGACTACGACACAGGACACTGATACCACAAATGCAAATGACACTTTTGTATGGTCCGGCGATAATACCTCCGGCAGTACGGATAACAGCGGCGATTATGACAGTGATTATGATAACGGCGGTTATGATGGCGGTTATGATAATGGCGGCGATGACACCGGCAGTGACACTGGTGGTGGAGACTACGACGGCGGCGATGACACCGGTGGAGATGAGACAGGCGGCGATGACACCGGTGGAGATGAGACAGGCGGCGACGATGGATTCAGCGATGATTCAGCAGCAGATTCCGGAGCAAGTTCTGAAGAACAGTAACAGGGAACTGCTATAAAAATATAAATAATAGAAAAGAGGACCATCTGTTGGAAAGGATGGTCCTCTTTTCAGATAAGGAGTGTTGAGGATGACGCATAAGGAAAAATATAATGACACTGTGACAGTTGATGTAATCATTCCTGCCTATCGTCCCGGCAGAGAATTTGGAGAACTGCTGCACAGACTGGAAGAACAGGAATATCGTCCCCGCAGGATTCTGGTTATGAATACGGGAGAGCAGTACTGGAACAGAGAATGGGAGAAATGTCCGATCCTTGAGGTTCATCACCTGGAACAGAAGGATTTTGATCATGGCGGAACCAGAAGAAGGGCAGCAGAACTTTCGAATGCAGATATTATGATCTTTATGACACAGGATGCTCTCCCTGCTGACAGAAAAGTAATTGGAAATCTTGTCTGTGCTGTCAGTGAAAATCCGGGTGCAGGAGCAGCCTATGCAAGACAATTGCCTAAGGCAGACTGTCGCTTTCTGGAACGTTATACCCGTTCTTTTAATTATCCGGAGCAGTCCTCGGTAAAGTCACTGGATGATATTGATAAGTACGGGATCAAGACCTATTTCTGTTCTAATGTGTGCGCGGCCTATGATAAAGGGATTTATCTGAAAACAGGCGGTTTTACAGAGCGGGCGATTTTCAATGAAGATATGATCTGTGCCGGAACAATGATTCAGAAAGGCTATTCAGTTGTCTATGCGGCAGATGCGAGAGTATATCATTCCCATAATTATTCCGGAAGACAGCAGTTCCACAGAAACTTCGATCTGGGAGTATCCCAGGCAGAGCATCCGGAGATTTTTGAAGGAGTACCTTCTGAGGGAGAGGGAATCCGTCTGGTAAAAAGAAGCCTGGGCTATCTGATAAGAACGGGACACTTCTGGCTGATTCCTCAGCTGATCTGGCAGAGCGGAATGAAATATGCAGGATATTTCCTGGGGAAAAGATACAGAAAACTTCCCCGGAAAGTTGTTCTTGCATGTACCATGAGTCCATATTACTGGAACAGAAAATAAAGGTAAGCGGATAACCTTAAGACACGCCAATTTACGATAATTGTCACATTTTGAACACAATTAATTGATATACTGATTCCAGAGTTCAGGAGAAGAATTGCTGTAACTGTGCAGAAATAAAACAGTTACAGATCATTGTTTATTTCGGGGAGTGCTCCGATAAACAGTAATACAGGAACAGAAGGGAGCAGATTACATGAATGATGAAAGAAACCTGGGTGAAAAAACAGATGATTCCGGTCAGCAGCCCAGATATGAACATTATCAGTTCCATGAAGAACAGAGAACTGTTTTGAAACCATCCGGTCCCTCTGGACACAGAAGAAATCAGAATTCTTTTCAGAAAAAAGCAGGGGCGACAATCGCACTGGCTGTGATCTTTGGCCTGGTGGCGGCAGTTGTATTTCAGGCGGCAAATTTTGCAGCAGACAGATTCCTGAATACAGGTAAGTCTTCGGTGCAGATTAAAACTACAGACAGTGTGGATCTTCAGGAAACGGCATCAGATGACAGCACTGCCGATAAGGTGCTGTCTGACTCTGAGAATGGAACAGTAGCAGCAGTGGCTCAGGCTTCCATGCCTTCTGTAGTTGCGATCACTACTGTCAGTGTTCAGGAAATACCAAGCTTTTTCGGATATAGTTCCCACCAATATAAGAGTGCGTCAACAGGTTCAGGGATTATCGTTGGAGATAATGATGATGAGCTTCTGATCGCAACGAATAATCACGTGGTGGATGGAGCTACAACTCTGAGTGTCTGCTTTATCGGGGATGATGTGGCAAATGCAGAGACAGAGACTGTGAATGCGGGAGATAATGGAGATCTGAATGTAGAGGATGCGGTCAGTGCCAAGATTAAGGGTACAGATGCTGATAATGATCTGGCAGTAGTTGCGGTGAAGAAATCGGATATCCCTGAGGACACTTTAAATCAGATCAAGATTGCTCAGATAGGAAGTTCGGATGATCTGGCAGTAGGGCAGCAGGTAGTTGCGATCGGTAATGCGCTTGGATATGGTCAGTCTGTAACATCAGGCTGGATAAGTGCATTGAACCGGACGATTTCTACAGATGACGGAACGAACAGTACAGGACTGATCCAGACGGATGCGGCAATCAATCCGGGTAACAGTGGTGGTGCACTTTTGAATATGAAAGGCGAGCTGATTGGCATCAATTCTGCAAAATACGCAGACAGTGCTGTGGAAGGTATGGGATATGCCATTCCTATTTCCAAGGCAAAGCCTATTCTGGAAGAACTGATGAATCGTGAGACCAGGGAGAAAGTAGACAGCAGCAAAAAAGGATATCTGGGAGTAAGTCTTGCAAATCTGACCACAGAGGCAATTGAGATGTATAATATGCCCACAGGTGCTTTTGTAAGAAGTGTGGAGGATGATTCTCCGGCACAGGAGGCAGGTATCTGTAAAGGCGACATCATCGTAAAATTCGACGGACAGAAAGTCAGTGATGGTGATGATCTGCTGGATAAACTGCAGTATTATAAATCGGGAGAGAAGATTGAGGCAGTTATTGCAAGAGCCACTAATGGGGAATATGAAGAAAATACTATAGAGCTGACTCTCGGCACCAGACCGGACAATGAATAAAACAAAAGACATCGCCCATGCGGCGGTGTCTTTTATAATATTATCAGTGAACAGTAACCCAGGCAGGATTCTTTTTGTGTTTATAAAACTTTCATTTTGTTATAAGGGAATTGTATGATATAATTCAGTTAAATAAGCGTAATGATCCAGCAGCCTGCTATCCTGCAGGAGCACTGTACTGTTACGAATAAGAGGATATAGAAAGGAGTCATTATGAGCGAGAACTATAATGATGATGAAATAATAGACAGCAGCGAAGATACAGAGAAAAAGAGAAACAAATCCGAAAAATTCTGTTTTCTCTGCCGCAGACCTGAGAGCAAGGCCGGTCCGATGATCGAACTTCCCAATAACATACATGTCTGCACGGATTGTATGCAGAAGAGCTTTAATTCTATGAATCAGCAGTTTAATGAGGGTAAGTTCAATTATTCTGACCTGTTGAATATGCCGAATGTGAGCATGATCGATCTGGGCAGCTTCCAGAATCCGGTGCAGCAGCCAAAGAAAGAAAAAAAGAAAAAGAAACAGGAAAAACCGGTTCTGGATCTGAAAAATATTCCTGCTCCCCATAAGATCAAAGAAACCCTTGACCAGTATGTGATCGGTCAGGAGAAAGCCAAGAAAGTAATGTCTGTAGCGGTTTACAATCACTATAAACGTGTGGCAACAGATACAATGGATGAGATTGAAATTGAGAAATCTAATATGCTGATGATCGGACCAACCGGATGCGGTAAAACCTATCTGGTTAAAACCCTGGCGAAACTTCTGGATGTGCCGCTTGCAATTGCAGATGCCACTTCTCTTACAGAAGCCGGTTATATTGGCGATGATATAGAGAGCGTTGTTTCCAAACTTCTGGCGGCGGCAGATAATGATGTGGAGCGTGCCGAGCATGGTATTATTTTCATTGATGAGATTGATAAGATTGCCAAGAAGAAGAACACCAACCAGAGAGATGTCAGTGGTGAGGCAGTGCAGCAGGGAATGCTGAAGCTTCTTGAGGGAAGTGAGGTGGAAGTTCCTGTAGGTGCAAACAGCAAAAACGCAATGGTACCGCTTGTAACTGTTAATACACGTAATATTCTGTTTATCTGTGGCGGTGCTTTTCCTGATCTGGAGAATATCATTAAAGAAAGGCTGAACAAGCAGGCATCTATCGGTTTTTATGCAGACCTGAAGGATAAATATGATAATGATCCTCATCTGCTTCAGAAAGTAACAGTGGAGGATATCCGCAGTTTTGGAATGATTCCGGAATTTATCGGACGACTTCCGATCATCTTTACTCTGGACGGATTGAATGAGGATATGCTTGTGAAGATCCTGCAGGAGCCGAAGAATGCGATTCTTAAACAGTATCAGAAACTTCTTGCACTGGATGAAGTGAAACTGGAATTTGAAGACGGGGCGCTTCATGCAATTGCTGCGAAAGCACTGGAGAGAGATACAGGTGCCAGGGCACTTCGCGCGATACTGGAAGAGTATATGCTGGATATCATGTATGAGATTCCGAAAGATGACAGCATAGGAGAGGTTGTGATCACAAGAGAATACATAGAAGGAAACGGTGGTCCGAAGATCCTTCTTCGCGGACAGGAGCCGATCCTGCTGGAGGGTAGTCATTAATTAAAATAGTTTTGTTCTTGCATTATGAGGACAATAATGGAAGGGAGTAAATATTATGGGAACAGATTTTTTTGATGGATTAGTTAAGACATTTTCAAAAACAACGAAGGAACTGGGAAAGACAACAAGAGAATTAGGTGCCCGCGCAGAGCAGACGATCGAGGCACAGAAGATAAGAAGTAAAATCACAGGAGAAGAGCGCATTATTGAGAAAATCAAAGTTGATATCGGTGATATTGTTTACAGACGACATTCTCAGGGTGATGGAATTGATAGTGAGTTAAGTGCTTTATGTCAGGAGATTGATCAGCATTATCTGAAAATCAGGGAGTATAAGGATAATGCTGCGAACCTGAAAGGAGAGAAAATCTGCCCGTCCTGCGAGCGGGAGGTAGATATTAATGTAAGTTTCTGTCCGTATTGCGGAACGTCATGCCCGACTCCGGAACCGGCGAAGAATGTGGAAAATGACACTGTATCTTCAGATGAAGATGAAGATGGGAGTAATGAGCCGGAAGAAACACCGGCAGAAGAATTACAGCCGGAAGAACCAGAGACAGAGAAAACAGCAGAAACAGAACCAGCACAGGAACAGCCGGTGGAAGAAACACCAGTGGAAAAAGAAACAATGGAAGAGAAGTAAGTAACTGCAGGGTAAATTATTTTTACAGATTTACCAGATAATTACAGTATAATTAAAAATATGTTGCAAATTGATATGGAATATGATAATTTTATATCGTATCAAAAGGTATGAAAATTACGAACAGGAGAGGGAAAGATGAAAAACAGAAAATTAAATCAGTTATTAGTCGCAGGAATGATCAGTGCAGCTATGATGACTTCTGGTATCAGCGTTCAGGCTGCTGATTTTAGTGATGATACATCAACAGTAGAAGAACAGTCTGTTGGCTCAGCAGAAGAGGAAGCTCCGGAGGTAGAGGACGGATCTGAATTTCAGTCCGATGCTGCTGAAGCATCATCAGCAGTAGCAGTCAGTTCAGCGAACTTCCCGGATGCAAAGTTCCGCCAGTATGTTTTAGACAATATTGATACAGACAAGGATAAGAAACTTTCAGCGGCAGAGATCAAAGCAGCCAAGACGATTGATGTTTCAGGACTTGGAATTTCCAACCTGAAAGGTATTGAACGTTTTACCTATGCGACAGATCTGTTTGCGGCAAATAACAAACTTACTTCTGTAAATATTACAAAGAATACAAAAGTTGCATATCTGAATCTGAGTAATAACAGTCTTGCAGGAACTCTGGATCTCAGCAAATGCACAAATCTTCGTGTAGTGAAGTATGGAAGCAATAAACTGACAAAGGTAGTAATGCCTTCCAAGAAATATCTGAAGAATCTGGATTTCGTAGATGCAAGCTCCAATAAATTTACCACACAGGCAAATGCAGGACTGAACATCGGAGATACTGATTATGTAAAGAGTCTTTCAGAAGTCAATGCCTCCAATAATGCCATCACTTCATTTAACTGTGCCGGATTTCAGGGAATCCTTGATCTTAGAAACAATAAGATCACAAATCTGAAACTGGAAAACAGCAAGGAAGGATCTCAGGTAGTTTCCTTATACCTTGACGGAAACTCACTGAGTAAGACACCTTCTATTGACTTTACACCGGAATGGATTGCCGTACCTCAGCAGTTCAGCTGTGATGCAAAGGTTTCATCCAAGGTCAAAATGCTGAAGGCAACTGCATCCATCACATCTGCAACATGGGATCAGATCGTGGTAAACGTTGGTTCCAGTACAGATGATGCTTCTTACAAACTGGAGAAGAAAACAGGCAACGGTGCATATGAAACTGTTAAAACATGGGATAATGGTGATCTGGCTGACGCAGAGTTCGGAGAAGATTACACAGATAATGTGATTTCTACAGGAACAGTCTACACATACAGAGTTACAGCAACTGTACAGGTAAAAGATGCCAATAAGAACCTCAGATCCTGGTCAAATTCCGCAGAAGTGAAAGCTACAGCAACAGGTACAAAGCCGGCAATCTCTGTGAAGTCCACCAAAAAAGGTGTGGCAACCGTAAGCTGGAAGGCTGTTGCAGGTGCAGACGGATATGATGTTTACTGTGGATCATCCAAGAAATCCCAGAAGGGTACGGTTGTAAAAGGAACTACAAAGCTGACCGCAAATAAGACAAAACTGACAAGTGGTAAAACTTATTATTTCAGAGCACGCGCATATAAGATGGTAGGATCTGCAAAGGTATATACAGGTTACAGCGCAGTGAAGAGCGTGAAAGTCAAATAATACAAAAATAATTGAGAACAGTATAAAATCAAGCCGGCGATGTGAGAGCAGATATCTTTTACAGAGCCGGCTCTTTGATTATGGCAATTCCGTAAAATACTGTGGACAGTCCGGTATTGCTATAGATGAATTGTTATAGATGGGAGGAATGTCATGTGAAATATATCAGAAAGAGTTTCTTTTTATTTTGGTTGATAGCGGTAATGCTGTTTGGAACAGTATCGGCATCCGCAGCATCTGCAAAACCGGAAACACCGGTATTGTCCGGAACAGCAGCCGGAAACAGAGTGACTCTGAACTGGAATAAAGTAAAGAAGGCCTCCGGCTATCAGATTTTTCTGTATTATAAAGCCTACGGAAAATACAAATGCGTGGAAAGGATCAAGAACAGGAACATTACCAGTTTTACACTGACAGGTTCTGAAGATAAGCTCTACACTTATAAGATACGTTCTTATCTGAAACAGGGAAACAAAACTCTGTACAGCCCATCATCGAAAGCACTGGAGATAAAAACAGCTCCCGGAAAACCTGTGATCACCCGGATAAGAGTGAGAGAAGAAAGCGGAACCCTGATCAAATGGAAAAAAATCAAAACTGCAGAAGGATATCAGATATTCCGGTCAGAATCCGAGGACAGAGGATATAAAAGAATCAATATAGTTTCCGGCAATACAACATTCAGTTATGCAGATACAGGTGCTGTTTCAGGAAAGACTTATTATTACAGAATACGGGCATATGTACGAAATCAGGGAAATGTTGTATATTCTGAACTGAGTGATCCGGCAGAGGCGGTAATGCGAAAGACTATTATGATCGGAGATTCCAGAACAGATATGATGAAAGATGTTGTGGAGAACGATAACATCACATGGATATGTGAGGTTGGAATGGGGTATAAATGGCTTAGAGATACTGCCCTGAAGACCTTGCAGGAGCAGATGAAAGGAAATGAAGATATTTTTGTCTGGCTTGGTGTTAATGATGTATACAATATTTCAAATTATATCAGTCTGCTGAATGAGGAGATTCCAAAATGGAAAGCGCAGGGAGCGGATGCCTATATTGTGGCAGTGGGACAGGTAACCAAAGATCCTTATGTAACAAATGAGGAAATCGAAGATTTCAATGCCAGAATGAAAAAAGAAGTTGCCGGTGCGAAATATGCAGATCTTTATTCTTATCTGAAAAAGCAGGGATATAAGACAACAGACGGAACTCATTACGATAATGAAACCACATGGAAGATTTACCGTTATCTGATGTCTTTTGTGTCATAAGAACAGAAAAAAAGGAAACTGTATCAGTTTCCTTTTTTGAGTAAAAAAATAATGCAGAAGATGGGACTTGAACCCACACGATATTGCTACCACAGGCACCTGAAGCCTGCGCG
>OFMP01001235.1_pt1 | contig 13836 bp, 7 predicted proteins | sample 1541841 | NCBI WGS metagenome assembly OFMP01 (sample SAMN04209226, study PRJEB22552) | human gut metagenome | biome: gut; material: feces | host: Homo sapiens | place: USA: Oklahoma
CACGGAAACAGCTGAAAACGCACCCCGAACCCGCTTTCGAGTACTCCGTGACAGCAGTGCCTGCATCAGAACCACGCCGGCGGCGGCAGTGAGCAAACCGCCTGCAAAATTTCCCGCAAGATAGCCAAGCGCACTGGCGATATGCCGCTCGTGCAGACCTTCCATCGTTTCCAGCATCACGCCGGACATCGTCGAAAGCCCGCCGAGCAAGCCGAGCCCAACGCCACGGCTGACAACCTGCCGCACCCGGCGACGCAGCCACGAAGCGGTCGCCATGAATTCGGTCAGCATCGCGAACAGGAAGCAGGCGACCATATTCGACACAAACGTGCCCACAACGAATGGCGTCCCGCTGACCGACGGCAGGAGCATATCCAACGCATGCCGACAGCCGACTCCAACAAATCCACCGACGAACACCACAACATACATCAGTCCGTCGGCGAGCGGATTGAACCGCGCCTGCATACGTTTCATCGGCGCCAGGGGAATCGTAGGCGGATCCATGGTGTTAGCGGCGGGCGCGGTTGCACCAGCATGCATCACCTCAACAGTGTCGATTGCCTGCGTGATGGGATGTGAGTCCTCACCCGCAGTCACCACGTCTCCCGGCGATTGTTCTTGCGATTCCATTGCGCTCCCCCTGTACTGGCCTTCCGCGGACAGCGTTGTTCCGCCCATAGGCCGTGCAACAACGAGCTGGGCCGCGGTTGCCGCCTTCCTAACGCATATGAGTTTACACGGAGCGCCAACGTATGCACCCTGGATGTCCGATTCCGCAGATTCGGACATCCAGAGTCCAGCCGAATTCAGCCAGGCTCAGTCAAGCCGGGCATCACACAGCCGCCGCATCGCAGGTCGCACCTCGCGCTCCTCCTCGCCACTGAACAGCACCACCAGATAGTCGCCGGCACGCAGCCGTGTATCGCCGCGCGGCACGATCTCGCTTTCGCCGCGACGCAGGCCGATGATCAGGCACCCAGACGGCCAACGCACGTCACACACCCGCTTGCCGTCCGCAATCGCTCCCATTTCCAATGGCAGTTCCATAATGCCGCTGCCCACATGGCTTGCGATCGCCATCTGCATGCCTTGCGCGCGCACATACCGCTCCAGCAACTCCCCATAGATCGGTTTGGTGCGCAGCAGATCGGACACCAACAGCGCGACGAAAGCGACGGCCGCGACCGGCAGCATGTGCGTCAACGTTCCAGACATCTCTACAGCCAACAGAATCGACGTGATCGGCGTTTTCACGGACGCGGCGAGCGTGCCCGTCATCACGCACACCGCAAACACCGCCACTGCGTCGGATGGCAGATCACCGAATCGATGCAACACTTCACCGCAGATGCCGCCGGCCAACGAACCGACCGCAAGAATCGGCATGAAAATACCGCCAGGCGCGCCTGAGCCGAAACTCGTGGATGTGAACAGCATCTTCGCCACGAACAGCAGACACAGCATTCCCAAGCCGACGCGCGCATGTTCGGCGGTATCAATCAGATTCGAGCCGCCGCCGAGCACATCGGGCAACCAGATGCCGACAGGCAACGCGATCGCAATCGCAATCATCGGGCGGCTCCATGCCGGCAGTTTGCCGTACAGCGTCTGGAAGCCAAGCAACGAGCGGTTCATCAGCGAACCAACCAAACCGGCCACCAATCCCAACGGAATCAGCCACACATACTCTTCCAACGACAGCTGACCGATATCACCGAAATCCAAAACCGGACGCAGACCGAAACAGTATTTTGAGACGAAATCGGCGGTCAGCGATGCGGCGGTGGCGCCCATCAGAATCGCAGGGGAAAAACTCCGATGCACCCCTTCCAAAGCGAACATCATGCCGGACAGCGGCGCGCTGAACGCGGCGGACAAGCCGGCCGCGGCACCGGCGGTGACCAGATAATGCTCCTGCATGTCCTCACGACGTCGGCCGCGCAAACGGTGGGACACACACTGCGCGCCCGACGCACCAATCTGAATGGACGGCCCCTCACGGCCGAGCGACAGACCAAACAACGCGCCCAACAGTCCACCGACGAAACGGACTGGCAGAATCGTCTGCCAACGCATCTTCAAGCCGCATATCACCACGCCGTTGGTCTGCGGGATGCCGCTGCCACCAGCCATCGGCTCCTTGCCGACCATCCACGCGATTGCTAGCGCGGCCGCCACCGCGGCAACCGCCCACGGCGCAATCAGCCACGGGGTCTCGCGAATCCGCGCATATATCCAACGGGACGCATCCGTGCCGTATTCGATGCCGAGACGGTATACGACAACCAGCAATCCTGAAACCAGACCAATGACTATGCCGGCCGCCGCCATCTTCCACTTCAAGTGGTCGAATCGCGGAATCAGCCGGCGGATATCATGTGCCGCGTCGTTACCAGTCAAGCCGGGAAATTCGTTGCAGACGGTCAGTCGACCAGCGAATTGATCTGGATGACATGATCGCGCTGCGGACCGGTGCCGATCGCGGAGATACGGCAGCCGCTCAGCTCTTCCAAACGCTTGACGTAGGCCTGGCAGGTGGCGGGCAGCTCGTCGAAGGAGTGGCAGTCGGAGATGTCTTCGTCCCAGCCGGGCATGGTCTCGTAAATCGGCTTGGCGGCGGCGAAAGCGGCCTGATCGGTCGGCATATCGTCGTGACGTTCGCCGTCCACGTCGTAGGCCACGCAGATCGGAATCTCCTTCAGGCCGGTGAGCACGTCGAGCTTGGTGAGCACGATGTCGGTCAGGCCGTTGACCTGGGAGGCGTAACGGTTGACGACCGCATCGAACCAACCACAGCGACGCGGGCGGCCGGTGGTCACGCCGAACTCGTGGCCCTGCTGACGCAGCCATTCGCCGGACTCGTCCAGCAGTTCGGTGGGGAATGGGCCTTCGCCCACGCGGGTGACGTAGGCCTTGGAGACGCCGATTACGCGGGTGATCTTGGTGGGGCCCACGCCGGTGCCGGTGCAGGCGCCGCCGGCGGTCGGGTTGGAAGAGGTGACGAACGGGTAGGTGCCGTGGTCCACGTCAAGCATGGTGGCCTGAGCGCCTTCAAACAGTACGGTCTTGCCTTCGTCAAGCGCCTTGTTGAGAATCAGGCCGGTGTTGGCCACGTACGGCTTGAGGCGTTCGCCGAGCTTCAGCAGCTCCTCGGTGGTCTGGTCCACGTCGATCGGACGACGGTTGTAGAGCTTGACCAGCATCTGGTTCTTCTGGTGCAGGCTGGCCTCCACCTTGTCGTGCAGATGGTCGGCGTTGAACAGGTCATGCACGCGGATGCCGACACGGTTGATCTTGTCCGCGTAGGCTGGGCCGATGCCACGGCCGGTGGTGCCGATCTTGTGCTTGCCAAGGAAGCGTTCAGTCACCTTGTCGAGTGTGCGGTGGTAGGGCGCGATGATGTGTGCGGCCTCGCTCACCTTGAGGTGGGAGCAATCGATGCCGCGGGATTCCAGGCCGTCGATCTCCTCGAAGAGCACTTCCGGGTCCACGACCACGCCGTTGCCGATCACCGGGGTCAGGTTCGGGTTGATGATGCCGGAGGGCAGCAGGTGCAGGGCGTACGACTCATCGCCGACCACCACGCTATGGCCCGCGTTGTTGCCGCCGTTGAAGCGCGCGACGTAATCGACCTTGGTGCCGATCAGATCGGTAGCCTTGCCTTTACCCTCGTCGCCCCACTGAGCACCGATAAGAACAATTCCAGGCATGATGCACCTCCGCATTCGCACGATTCCGCCGGAAACAGACTACCTTACACCCTCTACCCTGCGAAGTTTCGTCTCACGCAGGGCGAGGCTGGGGGTGCGACGACCCGGAATGGGTGACGAATTTCTACTCGTACGAGGCGGCGCTGTGACCAATCGCACAAGCGCACAGGTTGAAGAACGGGGCCTAGCGGGCATGCCTCGCGCGATAATGAAGCCATGACGATCGCAACACCGGAACGCTATGCCGAAATGCTCGATGCCGCCCGCCGAGGCGGTTACGCCTATCCAGCCATCAACGTAACCAGCTCACAGACGCTGAATGCCGCATTGAAGGGCTTCGCAGACGCCGAGTCCGACGGCATCATCCAGATTTCCGTGGGAGGCGCGGCTTACGTCTCCGGCATAGGGGTCAATGATCGCGTTACCGGCTCGCTGGCACTGGCGGCTTTCGCACATGAAGTGGCTGCGAAATACCCGAACATCACCATCGCCCTGCACACCGACCACTGCGCCAAGCAGTATCTGGATGAGTGGGCGCGTCCTCTGCTCGCGCATGAGGCCGATCAGGTGGCACGAGGCCAGGAGCCTACATTCCAGTCGCATATGTGGGATGGCTCCACCGTGCCGCTCAAGGAAAATCTGGACATCGCCGAGGAACTGCTCGACAAGTCGCAGAAGGCGCACACCGTGCTCGAAATCGAAATCGGCGCGGTCGGCGGTGAGGAAGACGGTCACTCCGCCGAAATCAATGAAAAGCTGTATTCCACTCCGGAAGATGGCCTCGAAGTCGCCCGCCGACTGGGTTTGGGCGAACGTGGCCGGTACATGGCCGCTTTCACATTCGGCAATGTACATGGTGCCTACAAGCCCGGCGTGGTCAAGCTGCGTCCGTCGCTACTCGGCGACATTCAGGCGCGTGTGGCGCGCGCGGTGGCCGAAGGCGAGTTGCCTAGCGCGGCCGGCATAGTCGATTTCCCCAACGGCAAGCCGTTTGAGCTGGTGTTCCACGGCGGCTCCGGTTCACGCCCGGAAGAAATCGCCGAAGCTGTAAGCTACGGCGTGATCAAGATGAACATCGACACCGATACCCAGTACGCCTTCACCCGTCCAATCGCCGACCACGTGTTCGAGAACTACGACAAGGTGCTGAAAATCGACGGCGAAGTGGGCGAGAAGAAGTTCTACGATCCGCGTTCTTGGGGCCGTAAGGCCGAGGATTCCATGTCCGCCCGCGTGGTCGAGGCTTGCCGGCAGCTGGGTTCCGCGGGCAAAGCGCTCAAATAGCGCGTAGTTTTGCGATCATGCGCGACACTTTCCCGGAAATAATGAAAATCATTGAAAATCAATGGAGCGGACAACGGGAGTCGAACCCGCCTCTAAAGCTTGGGAAGCTTTCATTCTACCGATGAACTATGTCCGCATGCCTTACGGCTGCTGCACCTCACGTGACGAGCATGCTCAGCCAAACGAGGTACGAGTAGTTATCCTAGCACGTCACCTGCCGACGCGCGTGGAGTAGGTGGGCGGAGCGATCGGCGTGCCGTTCATTTCGTTGGCCATCTGCATGAGGCGCGCGATGCGCTCATCGGTCGGCGGATGTGTGGAGAACAAGCGCGAGAAGCCGACCGCGGAGAACGGGTTGGCGATCATCATTGCGGAGACGGACTGGGTGCCGGCGGTTTTGCGCATCGGCGTGGTCTGCGCGCCGTAGGAAATCTTGTTCAGTGCGGAAGCCAGGGCCTCGGGATCGCCGGTAAGCAGGCTGCCGTCTTCATCGGCGTCGTACTCGCGGGTGCGGGAGATGGCCATCTGGATCAAAGACGCGGCGATCGGCGCGAGAATCACGCTCAGCAATGCGCCGATCAGGCCGAGGCCACCGGAACTGTCGCGGTCGTCTCGCGAACCGCCGCCGAAATACATCAGCGAATAGCCTAGGTAGGAGATGACGGTGGCCATGGCAGAGGCGATGGCGGAAGTCAGGATGTCGTGGTTGTACACGTGCATAAGTTCGTGGCCCAGCACACCACGCAGTTCACGGGCGTTGAGAATCTGCAGGATGCCTTGGGTACAGCAGACGGCCGCGTGCCGTTCGTTGCGCCCGGTGGCGAAGGCGTTCGGGCTCATGGTGGGGGCGATGTAGATGCGAGGCATCGGCTTGCCGGCCTTGGCGCTCAGTTCACGCACAATCTGGTAGATCTCCGGGGCTTCCTGCTCGCTGACTTCCCGCGCGCCCATGGAGGCGATGGCGAGTTTGTCGGAGAACCAGTAGGTGCCGAACGTGGTAATCAGGCCGATGACGATATAGATGCTCAGGGTTTGCCGACTGCCGCCCGTGGCCCACCAAATCAGCATGATGATGGCCCACATCAGGGCAAACAGCAGCGTTGTTTTCAGGCCGTTGAAATGGCCGTGCACCCGTACTTTGGCATCCATAATGCACACACTAAAATCGCAGGCTGAATGATTGCTGGATATGCGCCACGCGCAATGTCCCATATTCGCCCGGCCCGTCCGGCCCCGAGCCCGGCCGCGTCCGCACGGGGCGCGGCCGGGTGGACGAATACCGGACGAATGCCGGACAAATGCCGGACGGGCGTGGGCGGGCCGTCAGGCGTGGGCGAGCTCGCGCATCTGGTCGGGCTCGATGACCTTCTTGTGCTCGCGGCCTTCCTTGGCACCCTCGGCGCGCTCGAAGGCGTCGACCTTCTTCCAGCCGGCGAAGTCGATCGGGCGAATGCCGCGCTCGGTCAGCAGTCGGTCGATGGATTCGGGGTCGCGGTCGGCTGCCACACGGCCACCTTCAGCGGCCTTGGCCAGATCCTCGAGCATGTTGGTCACGATGGCGAGCGCATCGGACTTGGTGGAGCCGATCAGGCCCACCGGGCCGCGCTTGGCCCAACCGGTGGCGTACAGGCGGTCGCGCACTTCGCCGCCGTCGGCCTCGGTGGTGATGCGGCCGTCGCCGTTGGCGTTGGCCAGGTGGGCGCCGTGCTCGTCGTAGGCAATGCCGGGGGCTTCGGCGGGCTTGTAACCGATGGCGTGGTAGACGGCCTCAACCGGGTAGTCGGTGAACTCGCCGGTGCGGTGCATCTTGCCGTCGGCACCGGTTTCGGTGCGCTCCACGCGGATGGCCTTGACCTTGCCGTCCTCGCCGAGAATCTCGGTGGGGGCGGAGTTGAAGTGCACGTAGTACTTTCGGTCGGCCGGGTTGCCTTCGAAGTCGACGTCGCCGTCGTCTTCCATGTCTTCGGCCATCTCGCGGACGGCGAACAGCTCCTCGACCATCTGGCGGGTGAGCTTGTCCTTGCCGGCCACCTCGATGGTCTCGTCGTCCAGATCGAAGTCGTCCTCGTTGATGATGAGCTGCACGCCGGGCAGCTTCTCCATCTCGCGCAGTTCCTGCACGCTGAACTTGGCCTGGGCCACGCCACGGCGGATGAACAGGTGGAGCACCTTGGCCTTGTTCTGGCCGATGCCCTCGTACACGTTGTCCGGAATGTCGGTCTTGACCTTGAGGTCGTCGGCGTTGCGCATGAGTTCGCGGGCCACGTCCATGGCCACGTTGCCGCCGCCGATTACGGCGACGTTCTCGGCCGTAAGCGGCCATTCGCGGGCACCGGTGGGGTAGCCGTCATACCATTCGACGAACTTGGCGGCGCCGTACACGCCTTCAAGGTCGGCACCGGGCAGGTTCAGCGGCTTGTCCTTGACCGCGCCGGTGGCGAACAGCACGGCGTCGTAACGGGCCAACAGGTCGTCAAGAGTCACGTCCTTGCCGAATTCCACGTCGCAGTAGAGGTGGATGTTCGGGTTGTCGAGCGTCTTCTCAAGCGCGGAGGCGATGAACTTGATGGACGGGTGGTCCGGGGCCACACCGTAACGCACCAGGCCGAACGGCACCGGCAGCTTCTCGAACAGGTCGATGCGCGCTTCGGTGCCGAGGCCGAGTTCTTCGCCCAGCTTCTTGAGCTGGCGCAGGAAGATATCGGATGAGTAGACGCCGGCCGGACCAGCGCCAATTACAGCAATGCGGAGTTCAGTATTCACAGATTCAGTCACGCGCTCTAGCCTAACGCAAAGCCTTCCGTTGCAACAGAGGGCGAGTGGTGGGAATTCTGTGTATTAGGCCATAGTTTGTGCGTTTGGGAAACCTACGAGCACTGCTAATGTCAGATTATGGGTTTCCCTATTGGTCAAGTTATTGCCGTTCTCATTCCAAGAAGCATGCAAGGCGGATCAGGCCCTTACTCCGGATACGTTTATGCTGCAAGGCGGTTATCCACGCATTTATGACACGAGAATGCCGCTCAATCTGTTCTTCTCGAACTACATCGACACTTATATCGAACGTGATGTTTCCGAATATCTTGATGTACGCAATTTGGCTGACTTCCGCCGATTCTTGACTCTTTGCGCACTCAGTTCCGGAGCACTCATAAACTACACCAACATCGCCAATGAACTTGGTGTAAGTCCGCGAACCGTAAAGGCATGGATGTCGATTCTGGAATCAAGTTACATCGCATTCCATCTCATGCCGTTCTACACGAACGCACGCAAACAGGTGGTCAAAACGCCGAAACTCTATTTTTATGACACTGGCTTGCTGTGCCATCTCTTGGGCATTCGGACGGTCGAAGCACTGGTTGCGCACCCCAAGTTCGGCGATATATTTGAAAACCTCATCATTGCGGAAACCATGAAACAGCATTTGAACGCCAATCAGGAGCCACAATTATTCTTCTACCGCGATGCCAGCAAGGTCGAGGTGGATTTGTTGGATTTCACCGATCCGAATCATCGCCTGATGATCGAAATCAAATCCGGGCAAACCTACCATGACCGGTTCGCCCGGCACCTTACTTTAATTGGCAATGTTCTCGGCATACCGTGTGAGCAACAGTACGTAACCAGTCGGGTTGAACATAGTTATGTCTCACAAGGAATCCGCGTCACTTCCGCCCTCGATTGGCTGGAAGGCCGACGGTAAAGAGCCGCCGCAGAACAATAACAATACTGCACAACCGGCGAATCCCTTGATGACACTGAAGACGTCACCTCCAACGGCTCTTTACGACCTCGATTGCATTCATTAGGTCATTTCTTCGTTCATTAGGTCGGAGGGTGCTGAAGCCATCCCTTGGAACGGCGGGGTTTCAAGGGCCGCTCCGACCAAGGACCGACCTAATAAACGTCAAATCGACCTAATGAATAACTCCGATGCTATTGCTGCTTTCGTGGGTGGGATTTCCGTTTCCGCCACGTCACCAACCGTATCGCCCCGATTATGTTTCGATGCGGTGGACTCGACATACGACCATCCCGGTCAGTCAACTGACCTACAAAAACAGCAGAAGCCTCATATTCTTAATCAGTCCCGATCAATTAGGGCAGTGAGGGCCCAGAGGATGCTCACCACGTCGATGGCCTCCTGGAGGAAGGCACCGACGACGACCGGGATAAGGTTGAACGCGGCGGCAATCATGCCGATGGTGGCAAGCACAAGGCCCGCGATTACGGCTTGAAGCATCACGCGCTTGGTGCGGCGTGCAATGGCGATGGCGCGCGGCACGGCGGCGATATTGTCATTCATAATGACCACCTGAGCGCTTTCGGAAGCGGCGGTGGACGTGCCATCGGTCATGGCCACGCCGATATCGGCAACAGCGAGCACCGGGGCATCATTCACACCGTCACCAACCATCATCGTGACGGTTTTGCCGGCTCCTGTAGCGGCCCTGACTGCGGCTACCTTATCCTCCGGGAACAGTTCGGCGTGAACCTCGTCAATGCCGACTTCGCTGGCAATGATATTGGCGGAAGCCCGCTTGTCACCGGTAAGCATGGCGAGCTCGGTGACGCCCAACTCATGCAGTTTGGCGAGCACTGCCTTGGCGTTGGCACGCGGCACATCGCGCAGCACAATGCGCGCGATCAGCCGGCCGTCAACGGACACGTAGGACGCCATCTCATCCGGCTGCAGCAGGCCAAAGCGAGTGCGCAGGTCATCTTTTTGCTGAGCTCCCCCTCTTAGGGGGAGCTGGCCGCTTCGCGGGCTGAGGGGGGCAGCCTCGCCGACCGCCAAGAATCCTTCCTCCCCGGCGGCCGCGAAAGACAGCCGGCCAACGCGCACCGCATGTCCGTTCACCTCGCCGGAAACGCCTTTGCCGGCATCTTCATTGATATTCTTGATGACCGGATACTCCCGTCCATGGCCGGGCCAGCTGGCCTCCGGCTCGGGGCAGAGCCGCTGACCATCCTCGAACCGCTGGCGCAATCGGGCCATCGCCTCCGTTCCGGCCTTGGCGATGCCTTTGGACAGGATGTGCACCGAGTAGCTTTCCACCGCGCCGGCCATCATCAGCACATGGTCTTCGTTGAGACGGGTTGCGGCACCGGGCAGCATCTCGACGCGCACGACCTGCGGCTGCTTGACGGTGAGCGTACCGGTCTTGTCGAAGAACACCTGCGTGACGCGGCCAAGGTTTTCCAGCACGTCCTGTGCTTTGATAAGCACGCCGGCTGCGGCGAGGCGTCCGGTTCCGGCGATGTATGCCACCGGTGCGGCGATGAGCAGCGGGCAGGGCGTGGCCAGCACCAGCACCTGGGCGAATCGCGTCGGTACCCCGGACACCGCCCATGCGATGCCGGCAATCACCAACGAAAGCACGGTAAAGGGCACGGCCAAGCGGTCGGCGGTTTTTACCACGGCCGGGCGCGACTCCTGCGCGGAGGCCACGAGCTCGAGGATGCGCTGGTACTGCGAATCGGCGGCCACCTGGGTGGCACGCATGGTCAATGCAGTCGAGCCGTTCACCGCCCCGGACATCACACGGGCGCCGGCGAACACTTCACGCGGCACCGGCTCACCGTTGATATTGCTCAGGTCGAGCGTGGCCGTGCCGGACAGCAGCTCGCCGTCAACCGGCACAGTTTCGCCCGGCAACACCATGAGTACGTCGCCCAGCTGCACCTGCTCGACCGGCACCGTGTCGAAGCGGTGCGCGGCGGCGGCAGCCGATGCCGAGCCCACACGCCGGAAGCCATCGGACGAATCGCCCTTATCGGCAGCAAACCCACGCCCCACGCCAGGCAGGTTGACGACGTGCGCGGTTTGCGGCGCGGCCTCCATCAGCGCGGTCAGGCTGCGCTCGGCCTTGGCTTGAGCGTATTCCTCAATGGCCTCGCCGGACGTGATCATCAGCGTCACCGCCCAACTTGCCCAGTATTCGGCGACGGCCACGGTGGAGAGGATCGCGACCACGGCCAGCACATCGACTCCAACCTGCCCATGACGCAAATCGTCAATCATGCCGCGCACAGTGTCAATCACAATAACCAGCACCAGTGCGATAACCAGCCACTGGCCGAAACCCGGATTGCCGAGTACCGGAATCGCCATCGCATTGCCCCACGGACGCCAATCGCCTAGTAAAGCCAACGGAATTGCGGCGATGACGACGACCGGAAGCATCGGCACAAGCTTGCAGATGTCGAGAATTTTGGTGAAGAATCTGATGAGTCTGCTCATCATTGCTCCTTACGCTCGTATACGGAGTCGATTGCGGTACGGCAAGCGTGGCCCGCGCAATCGGCGCTACGGTCACGCCTTGTTAACCCACCGGCGGCTTTGCCTGGGGCTTCGCTTTGCTCGGCTCCCGCGCAACCTTCCGATACACGGCGTAAAGAAATGTATTCAGTTTTGTATTGAATTATGCGCTGTGTTCAGGACGTCGCCCGAACTCAGTGCTTGGCCTACCCTATCAACGAGCGTTGCGCGACATGCCGGATATCGAAACTGCGTTGGCGGCATGGGCGCGGGGCACAATCGCGCATACGAAAGGCCCGTGGCAGGAGTTTGCTCACTGTCACGGGCCTTTGCTTGTCCGACACGGTGTTCAGCGGTTACCGCTCAACACCGTGTGACGTTGTCGAGTCGGCTTTACCACAGGCCGAACGGGTCGGAGAAGCCGCCGCCGTCACCGGTGCCGCCATCGCTGTTGCCATTGCCATTACCGTAACCGTTCTGGCCATTGCCGTTCTGGTTGTTCTGGTTATTCTGGCTGTTGCCGTTGGAATCGGAGCCGGACGAACCGTTCACCGACGACTCCTCCTGATCGAGCGTCACGTCCACATTCATGGTCTTGCCGTCGCGCACGATGGTCAGCGTCACCTTGTCTCCCAAAGCCGCGGCACGAACGTAACCAAGCAGCGAGTAGTTGTTGTTCACGGCGTTGCCGTTGAAGGCCACGATGGTGTCGCCCTCCTTGAGGCCGGCCTTGTCGGCCGGGCCGCCGGAGACGACCGCGCTGCCGGTGGCGCTGGACTTGGTGATGGTCGCGCCGCCGCGGGTCACGCCGTCGGCTTCAACCGTGTCGGACTTGATGACCACGCCGAGGGCAACGTGCTTGACCTTGCCGTCCTTGATGATTTCGTCGGCCACACGCTTGACGAGGTTGGACGGGATGGCGAAGCCGATGCCGATGGAGCCGGCGGAGTCGGAGGAGGTGGCGGTGGAGGCGATCGAGGAGTTGATGCCGATCACCTGGCCGGCCGCGTTGAAGGTCGGGCCGCCGGAGTTGCCGGGGTTGATGGCCGCGTCGATCTGGACGGCGTTGGTGACGATCTCGTTGTTGTTGTCGTCGGTCACGGTCACCGGGCGGTTCAGGGCGGAGACGATGCCGGTGGTGGCGGTGTCGTCGTAGCCGAGCGGGTTGCCGATGGCCATCACGTTCTCGCCGACGGCGAGCTTGTCGGAATCGGCGAATTCCACGGCCTTGAGGTCGCTCGGCGGGTTGTCGAGCTTGATGACCGCAAGATCGGTGGTGGCGTCAGTGCCGACGAGCGTGGCGGAATACATGTTGCCGTTGGCAAGCGTCACCTGAATCTGCTGGGCACCGGAGATCACGTGGTTGTTGGTGATGATGTGGCCTTCGGTGTCGATGATGGCGCCGGAGCCCTTGGCGGTGCCGTTGCTCAACGCGGTCTGGATGGAGACCACGGAGCCGGAGACATCGCTGGCGACAGTCTGCCAGTCGGGGGCTTCGCCGCTCTTGGCGGTGGCGGACCCGGAGCCGGACTTATTCGAGCTGACGTTGGACAGCGAATTGCTGGTCGGCAAGGTGATCAGGCCGCTGGTGAGGGCGCCGTAACCGAGGCCCAGGCAGAGGGCCGCAGCCAGAACGGCGGCGACCACGGCGATGAGGATGTTGCTCGCCGTCTTGGACATGCCCTGCTTGGCGGGGCCGGGCTGACCGGGCTGTCCCGGCTGGGCCGGGCCTTGACCGTTCGGCGTACCGGTACCGGGAGTGCCGAAACCGAACAGACCGCCCTGCTGGGGCTGCTGGCCATTCCGGCCATTCTGACCGGACTGGCTGGCAAACGGGTTGCCGTTGTTCTGCTGCGGCTGCGTGGGCGGATTGAACGGATTGCCGTTGCCCTGCGGCTGCGGGTTATTGGTGTAGTAGGGATTGCGGTTGTCCTGCTGGCCCTGTGGGGTTTGCTGTGCAGGCTGACCGAACGGGAATTGCTGCGTGGGCTGGGCATTGCTGCCGGCCTGGCCGCCCTGCTGGCCCTGTGCCTGAGTCGGGGTCGGACCATAAGCGCCATATTCCGGGGCCGGACGATACAGCGGAGTTGTGGCCGAGGTCTGGCCTGCGGCTGGTGCTGCCGGAGAAGCCGGCGAGGAGGAGACCACCGTGCTCTCGCCCTTGGCGGAGGCGTAGTCCGGGATGGGCTCGGTGGCGGCAGTGTCGGTAGCGGCTTGCGTAGGCTGCTGATCGGCAGCGAGGGCGGCCGAGGAAACCGGGGCTTGCTGCTCGCTGGAATCGCTGGCGTTGCCGGCATCAACCGAGTCGCCACCCACAAACGGGTTCTTCGGCTCGGCGTTGCCGGTATCGGCAGTACTATTGGGGTTTTCGTTATTCCGCGGGGTCTGGTCGACGCCCTGCGGGTTAAATTCGTCAGCCATTGCTGCTCCTTTTCCTAAATTCCTATCACGTCTGTTCGGCGGCTATTCGGGCACTTGCCCATTGCCACTTCTCGTGTGCTACCTCAGTAGTAAAGGCAGTCAATCTGGAGGTTTTCTGAACGTTGATTGAAAGTCTATGCGTAATCATCGCAG
>OFMP01001236.1_pt1 | contig 13810 bp, 10 predicted proteins | sample 1541841 | NCBI WGS metagenome assembly OFMP01 (sample SAMN04209226, study PRJEB22552) | human gut metagenome | biome: gut; material: feces | host: Homo sapiens | place: USA: Oklahoma
GTGGGCGATGTCTACCTGCCGCTCTATTCGCAGGGACGTTTTACGCTGACGATGGACGGGAAGTCGTTGCCGGGCGTAAAGGCCGAGAACGGATTTGTCAAGGTGCCCGATGTCGGTTCCGGCAAACATGTTTTCGAATTGACCTTTGCTGCTGCCCGGTAGACTGCTGGCGAACCTTAGTCACATGTGAAATAGCCGTGCGGAGGAACATCCGCGAATCTCCGTGCGCGTACCGTTGCGGGGCGGGAAGAAAGTAAATAACGGGCATTCCGCTTCGTTAACCTCGTTCGGATCACTTCGGATTCAGAAATACCGGCTGCCCGACTGAGAAATTTAAGAAATTAAAATCAACCGACGAATGAAACCTATTCTGCTATCCCTGTTATTGTTATTTGCTGTGCCCGTGTGTGCGGCCCTGCCCCCCGTTTTTCCTGCGGAGGCGGTCGAAAAATCCCAGGCCGATCTGCGGACGACGACTTATCTTTCGCCTGTCCGGGTCATGTGGATTCAAAACGAAGAGCTGGTCGAGGGAGCGGACCATCTGCTCGCCAAGGGCAAGGGGCAGATGATCAATGCGCCTTATCCGCACTGCGTGATGACGAGCCGCGAGGGCAGGCGCCCGTCGCTGCTGCTCGATTTCGGACGGGAGATACAGGGTGGCGTTCAGATCGTGACAGCAGGCATTACGGGGCACAAGCCGGCCAGAGTGCGCGTCCGGCTGGGCGAGTCGGCCAGCGAGGCGATGTGCGAGATCACGCCCGAAAGCGGTGCGACGAACGACCATGCGATGCGCGACTATGTGATGTACCTGCCGTGGTACGGTGTGAGCGAAACCGGCAATTCGGGATTCCGTTTCGTGCGGATCGACCTGTTGGAAGACGATGTGGTGGTACCCGTACAGGAGATTCGCGCTAAATTTACCTACCGGGATATTCCTTACCTGGGCTCGTTCCGCTCGAGTGATCCGCGCCTCGACAGCATTTGGATGACGGGAGCTTATACCGTACACCTCAATATGCAGGATTACCTGTGGGACGGGATCAAGCGCGACCGGCTCGTTTGGATGGGCGATGCACATCCGGAGCTCTGTACGATGCTGGCGGTTTTCGGCGACAACGAGGTGATGAAAAAGACGCTTGACCAGGCCCGCGACCAGACGCCGCTGCCGGGTTGGATGAACGGTATTTGCGCCTATTCGCTCTGGTGGGCTTTGATCCATCACGATTATTATATGTATACCGGAGACCTCGACTACCTGCGCGAGCAGCAGTCTTATATGAATGCGCTGTTCGATATGGCGGCCGGCATGGTCGATGGGCAGGGGCGTGAGCACATGACCGGTGCGGGCCGCTTCCTCGACTGGCCGACCAGTCGCGACCGGAAGGCTGTCGATGCCGGATTGCATGCGCTGTTGCTGATGACTTTCGATGCCGGGATCCGGATGGCCGGTGCATTGGGCGATACGGCGTTGACTGCCAAATGTTCGTCGGCGGCGGAGCGGATGCGTAAAGTGACGCCTGATTACGCCACGACCAAACAGTCTGCAGCGCTGGCCGCTTTGGCCGGCCTTGTGCCTGCCCGGCAGGTGAACGAAGAGGTGCTTAAAAAGGGCGGGGTGGAAGGATTCTCAACTTTTTACGGCTATTATATGCTGCAGGCGAAGGCCAAAGCGGGCGATTATGCCGGTGCGATCGACAATATAGACACCTATTGGGGTGCGATGCTCGATCTGGGTGCGACCACTTTTTGGGAGGACTTCGATATCAAATGGCTCGACAATGCCGCACGTATCGACGAACTGGTGCCGGAAGGCAAAGTCGATGTGCACCGCAGTTACGGGGATTTCTGCTACAAAGGTTTCCGCCACAGCTTCTGCCATGGCTGGGCTTCGGGACCGACAGCGTGGCTGAGCGAGCATGTGCTCGGGATTTCGATCGTCGAACCGGGTTGCAAAGCGGTGCGCGTACGGCCTCACCTGGGCGACCTGCAATGGGCCGAAGGTACTTTTCCGACGCCGTACGGCGTGATCTCGGTGAGGCACGAACGGCAGGGGAACGGTACGGTGAAATCGAAAATTTCGGCACCCAAAGGGGTGAAAATCGTTCGTTGAAGCATGGACATCGGTTCCGTGGAGGCGTGCGGGCTTATGGAGTTGCGCGGGGGCGGTTTCCGGCGGTATGCGGAGTTGCGGGGCCTTGCCCTCAATCCGGACGAAGCGAATCGGTGATTTTGCCCAAAAATTACAGGGAGAATATCACAATTTGCAGGTGGCGGTTCCAAATAATGTGGTATATTTGTTCTGCTTCAACCGCTTCCGAGAGTAGTGGAAGGCGGTTGAAGCAGGCCCGTATTCGCTTTTTGCGTTGCCGGAGGGCGTTCCGGCGAATCCGTTTATCGCGCGGGATCACTTGTCCCGGAAGGCATTGGAGACGATCGGGCCAGAAGGTGTGAACTGAAAAACTACAGGTCCGTTGTTGCGGGGTATTTCCGTATCGCGAACTCCTTGCAGACGGCATAAATCTGACTGAACCGATGGAACAAATCTCGTTTTTGGCTTTTGACCTGGGAGCGACCAGCGGCCGCTCGATTCTGGGCACGCTTCGCGACGGCAAGTTGCAGATGAAGGAGCTGACCCGTTTCCCGAACCAGATTCTTGAACTGGGCGGACACTATTACTGGAATATCTTTTCGCTCTACGAACACCTCAAGGCCGGGATGATCGCCTGTGCGAAGGAGGGGGCGAAAATCACGTCGATCGGTATCGACACGTGGGGCGTCGACTTCGCGCTGATCGGTGAAGACGGCCAAATCCTGGGCATGCCCCTGGCATACCGAGACCTGCATACCACGGGGGCTCCCGAGGAATATTTTGCAAAGGTCATGCCGCGCAAGGAGGTCTACGACCTCACCGGTATTCAGGTGATGAATTTCAACAGCCTATACCAGCTCTACGCGATGCAGCGCGACCATTCGTCGCCGCTGAAAGCCGCCGTCCGTGCGCTGTTCATGCCCGATGCGCTGAGTTATATGCTTACCGGCAAGATGGCGACCGAATACACGATCGCTTCGACATCCCAGATACTCAATCCGCGAACCAAGAAGATGGAGGCGAAGTTGCTCGAAAAGATGGGCGTCAAGGGTTCGCTGTTCGGCGAAGTGGTGCCTACGGGTACCGTGGTCGGTACGCTGACCGATGCATTGGCCGCAGAGACGGGGCTCGATAAGGTCCCGGTGGTGGCCGTGGCCGGTCACGATACCGCTTCGGCCGTAGCCGCCGTGCCCGCTTCCGATGAAAAGTTCGCGTACCTGAGTTCCGGCACCTGGTCGCTGATGGGCATCGAGGTGAAAGACCCGGTGATTACCGACGAGACCGCCGCGCTGAACATCACGAACGAAGGCGGAGTCGAGGGAACCACGCGTCTGCTGAAGAATATCACCGGGATGTGGATTCTGGAACAGTGCATCAAGGAGTGGAAAAAGGAAGGTGCCGAATATTCCTACCCGGAGATCGTGAAGATGGCCGGGGAGGCGACCCCGTTCCGCTCGTTCATCGACCCGGACGATCCCTCTTTCGCGAATCCGCCCAGCATGGCGGCTGCGATCCGCAACTATTGTGCTGCGAGCGGGCAGCCCGTGCCGCAGACGCATGCCGAACTGATCCGCTGCATCTTCGAATCGCTGGCGCTCAAGTATAAAGATATCCTCGAGAAGTTCCGCGTGCTGGCCCCGTTCCCGATCGAAAAGCTTCACATCATCGGCGGCGGTTCGAAAAACCGGTTGCTCGACCAGTTTACCGCCAATGCCATCGGTATTCCGGTAGTGGCCGGCCCGTCGGAAGCGACGGCCATCGGCAACATCATGTTGCAGGCGCGCGCCGCAGGATGTGTCGGTTCGTTGCAGCAGATGCGCGATATGATCGCCAAGGTGGTCGAGACCGAGACTTTCACGCCGCAGGATACCGCTGCGTGGAACGAGGCTTATTACAAGATCAAACATTTGTTGAAATAGCCCCGCAGCAGGGGCGGACGCGACCGGATGCCGGCGCGGATACGGAACCGTGAGTTCCGGCGGAGGAGGGCAGTTTTATCCCTCTCCGGACATTCCGGTATTGGTTACACAGGAATTGCTCAATAAAAATCAACCATAAAACTGACTATGAAAGAAGCACAGATCATCAAGGCTTACGAGGCCGCCAAAGAGCGCTATGCACAGATCGGGATCGATACCGACGAGGCACTGAAGAAATTGCAGAATATCTCCCTCTCGCTGCACTGCTGGCAGACGGATGACGTAACCGGTTTCGAAAACCCGGACGGCCAACTTTCGGGCGGTATCCAGGCTACCGGTAACTATCCCGGCAAGGCCCGTAATATCGAGGAGGTACGCAAGGATATCGAGAAGGCCAAGAGCCTGATCCCCGGTTCGCACCGCCTGAGCATCCATGCCATCTACGGCGATTTCGGCGGCAAGAAGGTGGACCGCAACGAGATCGAGCCGAAACATTTCCAGAGCTGGATCGACTGGGCGAAAGCCAACGACATGAAGCTCGATTTCAACAGCACCAGCTTCTCGCATCCGCTCAGCGGCGACCAGTCGCTGTCAAGCCGCGACAAAGCCGTTCGCGATTTCTGGATCGAGCATACGATCCGCAGCCGTAAAATCGCCGACGAGATGGGTCGCCAGTTGAACGACAAAGCGTGCCACAACCTGTGGATTCACGACGGTTCCAAGGACCTGACCGTGGACCGTTACCTCTACCGTTCGCTGCTGAAAGATTCGCTGGATAAGATTTTCGCTACGAAATGCCCGAACGTGAAGGATGCCGTCGAATGCAAACTGTTCGGTACCGGCCTCGAGAGCTTTACCGTGGGTTCGCACGAATTCTACATGGGGTATGCGGTGAAAAACGGAATCATGGCTACCCTCGACATGGGCCACTTCCATCCGACCGAAGAGACCTATGATAAAATTTCGGCGATGTTGCTCTTCACGCCCGAGATCCTGTTGCATGTGAGCCGTCCGGTACGTTGGGACAGCGACCATGTGGTTATTCTCAACGACAGCGTACAGATGCTGGCGCAGGAGATCGTATGGGCCGACGCGCTGAACAAGGTAAACATCGGCCTCGACTATTTCGACGCTTCGATCAACCGCATCGGTGCCTATGTAATCGGCAGCCGCGCGACGCAGAAAGCCTTCCTGCAGGCGCTGCTCTCTCCGATCAAGCAACTGCGCGATTACGAATCGTCGGGCCGCTTCTTCCAGCGCCTCGCACTGCTCGAAGAGTCGAAGAGCATGCCGTGGGCAGCCGTGTACGACTACTTCTGCCTGAAAAACAACGCTCCGGCAGCAGAGGATTACATCGCTACGATCGAGCAGTACGAAAAAGAGGTAACTTCGAAGCGTTAGTTCCTCTTATCGGACATATACCAAGAGTGGTCGAAAGCGTTGTCCGGACGGATCAACGCTTTCGTCCTGTCTTACAACAAGGCTACCTAAACTAACTGAAAACTTATGGATAACCTACTTATCGGAATCTTGCTGATGACCATCGGGTCGTTTGCCGGGTCGAGCTATTACGCTCCCATCAACAAGATTAAAAACTGGTCGTGGGAGACTTACTGGATTTGCCAGGGCATCGTGTCGTGGATCATCCTGCCGTGGGCCTTCACACTTTATGCCGTACCTTTTTCCGCATTGGGAACGGTACTGACGGCCGCTCCTGCCAAATCCATGTTCCTGGCCGTCCTGTTCGGTGCGCTGTGGGGTATCGGCGGTCTTACCTGGGGCCTCAGCATGCGCTATCTGGGTATTTCGCTCGGACAGTCGATCTCTGCCGGATTCTGCGCCGCATTCGGTACGGTGATTCCGCCGATCGTGGCCGGGCAGAACCTCTTTACCACTCCCGGCGGTTGGGCGATGTTGGTCGGTGTGGCTATCTCGCTGGCCGGTATCGCGGTAATCGGCTATGCCGGATCGCTGCGTGACAAGGGACTGACCGAGGAGGAAAAGAAAGCCGCAGTCAAGGAATTCGCGTTGAAGAAGGGGCTGATCATTGCGATTTTCGCCGGTCTGATGAGCGCCTGCATGGCTTACGGCCTGGCCGCCGGCCAGCCTATCGCCGATGCGGCGATCGCCAATGGATGCTCGGCGCTGCTGTCGTTCAGCCCGGTGCACATTTTCGTGATGTTCGGCGGTTTCCTGACCAACTTCGTTTACTGCATCTACCTGTTCAGCAAGAATAAATCGCTGAAGGAGTTCCGCACTGTAGACAGCTCCGTGCTGGTGCGCAACCTGCTCTTCTCGCTGTTGGGCGGGTCGCTGTGGTACATGCAGTTCCTGTTCCTGGGCATGGGCCAGAGCTTTATCTCCGGCAATGCGATACTGATGGCGTTCAGTTGGAGCATCCTCATGTCGCTGAACATCGTTTTCAGCAACTTCTGGGGAATCGTTCTCAAGGAGTGGAAAGGCAGTCGGGGCAAAACGATCGTGGTGCTGTGCTGCGGCCTGCTGCTGCTGATCTTCTCGGTTTTCTTCCCGTCGCTGTTTTAACTTAACCTAAAAGAGATACTACCATGCAAAGAAGTGCATTCAAAATGAAACTGAAACCCGGCTGCGAGGCCGAGTACCAGAAACGCCACAACGAAATCTGGCCCGAACTGGTCAAGATGTTGAAAGATTCCGGCGTATACGACTATTCGATCTTCTGGGACAAGGAGACGAATATTCTGTTTGCCGTGCAGAAAATCGAAGGCGAGCAAACCTCGCAGGATCTGGGGCCGACCCCGATCGTGCAGAAATGGTGGGATTATATGGCCGATATCATGGAGACCAATCCGGATAACTCGCCCGTTTCGATTCCGCTCCCCGAACTGTTTTACATGGCGTAAAAACATCCAATAATAGAATAAAAACGGCATAAGCGACGTTCCTCTCATGTTTTACGGACGCATCTATGCAAGCGAAAAGGGCTTCCTGTGGGAAGCCCTTTTTTGTGCCGGTATTTTGCGGAAGCACTTATTCGGTCAAACGTTCAAGGTTCTCTCTCAAATTAGTAGTAGTGAATTTGATATATGACGACCTATAGCCGAAATTTCAACAGGCATCGGTGTGTCCCGTGGGTAATATGCGCATTTACCGAAAAAATTAGGTCTGCAATTAATCTATCTGTGTCGGACCGGAAAACCTGACGCGGGAATCGATCATTCTCCGTGGTTATCCGCCTGCTGTTTCATACGTCGGATTCGTTCGATTTGAGCGATTCTTTCCGTTTCATTCGGTGAGATGGGGGAGTAACCGCTCAATCCGTAATATTGCAGCAGCAGCGCGCCGAACCGTTCCAGGAAGGCTTCCGTCGTTTCATCGCTATGCAGCAGTTCGGCGATGTTGGCGACGGGACTGGGTACCGAGGCCACGCCTTTGCCTCGCGCCGTGCGGTCGCCGCGCAGGGCCTGTTCGAGCATGTGCAGGTCGGTCCGGTGTAGCAGTGTGCCGTGGAAAAGCTGGCGGTTGCGTGTGACGTGCGAGGCAGTACCCGAAATCTTACGGCCTCCGGCCAGCAGTTCCTTCCGTTTGCCCGTTGTTGCTTCGACGCCCAAGACCTGCAGGAGGGTTACGACCGGCCTCAGGAAGTCGCGGTCCAGTACCGGTGAGGCCTCTTTGTTCGAGACGAACGCATAGTTGATGTTCCCCAGGTCGTGGTAAACGGCTCCACCGCCCGACAGGCGCCGCACAACTTCAATTCCGTGCGCACGGCAGAAATCCCCGTCTATTTCGGCGGCAACGGTCTGGTTGCGCCCGAGAATTACCGACGGAGTATTCCGATACAATAACAGAACGTCGTCATGACGTTCTGTTACCATATATTCTTCCAGTGCGCAATTCCGCACCGGGGAGTGCCACGGACTGAGAATTAGTTTCATCGTTCCGGTAGAGAGTTTGAAAAAGCCCGGCCCGGTACGTCCGTTTTACCGGGTTTCCGCAGGCAGGGCTTTGATTTTTTGTGGGACTTATTCGCCTACGTGGAAAGCGATCCGCAGTTCTTCGATCTCTTTGTCGTTGATCGGTTTGAGTTTGCCGATCGGGGCGGCCATAATCAAAGATTTGGCGCTGAATTCGGCGACTTCCAAATGGTCGAACGTGTCGATCAGCTTCTTGCCCGTGATCAGTACCGAATCGTTCGCCAATAACAGGCACGGATGCTTTTTGGTCATTTCGGGAATCGCCATCGGGTCTTCGTACTGGAGACCGAACGGTACGATGGGTACATCCTGCAGCTGGATCCAGCTCTCGGGGATCGTGCGCACGTCGAACTTCACGCCCGAGGTGCAGAAACCCATCAGCGCGGGCGACTGCGTCAGGATGATCGAGTCGATGTGCGGGTTGCTCTGGTAGATGGCCTGGTGCATCGCGACCGAGCGGCTCGGGATTTTGCCGGCCTCGACCATGCCGTTTTTCACCTGCACGATATTTTCAGGTTCGATGTCCCAGCGGGGCACGCCCGGGGGGGTGATCAGGAAATCGTTGCCTCTCCAGCGTACCGATACGGTACCGTAAGTACTGATCATCAGTCCCTGGTCGCACGAACGACGCACGATGCGACAAATGTCGGTGCGGATGGCGCGCTCGTCCGACGGGTAAGTGACACCCATGAAGTGCGGATAATCGGTGGGCAGTGAAGCTTCGTGCTGGCCGATTTGTTCATCGGTCAGGTAGGTCGGATTGCCGAGCACTTTGGCGTTCAGTTCGGTACGGGCGCACAGCTCGAGGGTCTCGAAACGCTGGTAAGCGTCCATGAGGTCTTCCCCGCACAACACGACGCCGTGGTTCTCCATGATCACCGCTTTGTAGTCGGGGTGGTTGCGGAACTCGGCTGCGATCTTCTGGCCCAGTTCCTGGCTGCCGGGACATGCGTAAGGGGCAAACCCGATCTTGCCGCAAATACGGCGCGCCTGCGGGATAATGTTGGTATTGGGAATCTGGTGTGTGATGCTGAACGATACGAGTGCGGGCGGGTGCGCGTGGATAACCGAGCGCATTCCCGGGCGCATCTGGTAGATCGCCTTGTGGAACGGATACTCCGACGAGGGTTTGTGCGGACCGACGATCGTACCGTCCGCTTTCACGCAGATGATGTCCCGTTCGGTGAGCGATCCCTTGTCGATCGCACTCGGGGTGATCCACATATCGCCGTTGTCGTCCATGATCGAGACGTTTCCGCCCGAGGTGGTCGTCATGCCACTGCGATAGATGCGGCCGATGATCACCTTGATCTGTTCGGCAGGGTGCATCAACTTGGTGTCTAACTGTTTCATAACCTAACCTAATTGTTTGTTTGTTGTCCGACCCAGCGCCGGACGTTATCTGTTTTTCAACTCTGGGTCTATTGGCCGGAAACGGGGCCGGTCGCCCGGCCCGTTCCAAACCTTCGTGTCAGGTCTGTCGATGCACTGGGGTTGCCGCAGCCGGTTTAAGCCAGCTGGGCGGCATGCGCGAGGAGGTACTCCTCGGCTTCCGTGTTCCACAGACCCTTGTGGCGTGCGCAGATTTTATCCAACTCTGCGTACACCGGGTTCTTTTCACCCAACTTCCCGAAATCCGCGATCGGTGTCAGCGGCATTTCGATGTGGGTATATATCAATTTCTTCCCGCCCGGAATATTGGGCAGGTTCAACGTCGTGTCGATCACGGCGTTCAGGCCTCCGACGTGCGTTACCAGCCCGGCCGGGTCGAGCCCTGCGCTCATCATTTCGAGCGCTTCGATCATATCGGCCGTATTGCCGCCGCTCGTACCCACGACGTGCGTGTAGGCATAGTGCACGTTGTAGAAGTTGAACGGGGCCTTGAAGTCGGTCTTGGCCGGGCCTGCGAAGAAGTTCAGGCATCCGTCGAACGCCAGGATCGCGTCTGCCTGTTCCACTACCGGCACCACCGGGGCGAAGACGAACACGTCGTTATAACCTTTGTCGCCCGTGAGCGCTTTCAGTTCGGCGGTCGGGTCGGCCATTGCGCCGGTGTTCACGTATTTCAGCTCGATACCGTTCTTGGCGGCCTCTTCGGGCGAATAGAGCGATGCGGCGCGGTCGAGACGGCTCTGGTCGATATCGGTCACGACGATCAGCCTCGGCTTGCGGTCTTTGCGATGGATCGCGTAGTTGATCGCGGCGAGGCCCATCGGTCCCACGCCGGCCAGAATGGCCATGCAACCGCCTTCGGCGATCTCCATCTGGTGCACGTACGAGCCGGGCGTGATGTGGTAATTGGCGTGCATCGCCCCGATTACGCACGAGAGCGGTTCGGAGAGCGCACCGGGGTAAAAGCCTTTGCCCGTATAGTTGAGCAGGCAACCCTGTTCCATCACTTCGTTGGGGATTACCACGTAGGTGGCGTCGCCGCCGATATAACGGTACGAATAGCCCGGGGCGCTCAGTACGCCGACCGGCCCTTTTCCGTAATTGAGTGCGGGTTGGATCGAAAATTTAGCTCCGGGGGTGAATTTCTCTTTCCACTTGGCGCCCACTTCGACGATCTCGCCGGCGAACTCGTGGCCGATGATGACCGGATTTTGGGCGATGTCGCGCGGAACGCGTTTGTGGATGTCCGCTTCGTGGGAGGCTTTGTAGGAGGACATGCAAATACTGTCGCACACTACTTTCGCGAGGATCTCATCCTCTTTGATTTGCGGCAGCTCGAACTCCTCCAGCCGGAGGTCGTTCTTGCCATATAGTCTGACTGCTTTCGTTTTCATGATCGCTCGTTTTAACGATACTTGCCGCTTTCGGCTGCAAATATACGCATTATAAAATTTGTCCCGCAAAAAACTCGCCTAAAAATATCGAACTTCCTGCGGGACATTGTTTTATGCTGATTCCGCGCAGGTTAGCTCAACATCACCTGGCCGCCCGTCACCGGGAGCGCCTGTCCCGTTTCACACGTCTGGTCGATCAGGTAGAGTACCGCTTTGGTCACATCTTCGGGGCCGGTGCCTTTGCGCATCGGTACCTGCGCCATGTAGAAGGCGCGCACGTCCTCGACGGTCTTTGCTCCCGGCACCTTGCCGGCATGCAGGTATTGCAGGAAAAGCCCGTTCTCGGGATTGCTCCACAGCGGCCCTTCGTAGAAGTTACCGGGGCAGACGGCGTTCACTTTGATACGGAACGGCGCCAGCTCGAGGGCGAACGATTGCGTGAGGCCGATACCGCCGAATTTGCCGCCCGCATAGGCGAAATTGGCTTTCGACCCCCGCAGGCCCGACTTCGAGTTGATCTGGATGATGTCGCAGTAATTTTCTTCGCAGTATTTGTTCTGCAGTTTCATCACCCGTGACGCGGCCTGGGCGCAGTAGAAATAGGCATTGTAATTGATCTTGGTGACGAACTCGAAGTTCTCGGGCGTCATCTCCTCGAGGCCTCCGGCGCGCAGTACCCCTGCATTGCTGATGAATACGTCGAGTCCGCCGAATGCGCAGACCGTTTTGTGGATCAGCTCGCGCAGGCTCGCCGTGTCGGCTACGTTCGTCTTGACGAAGATCGCCCGGTTGCTTTTGGCCAGCGCGTTGAGGTTCTCGGCGGTTTTGGCGCCGACCGCCTCGTTCAGGTCGGCCACCACGATGTTGGCCCCCTGCTGGATCAGGCAGCGTGCGATCCCCTCGCCGAAACCCTGTGCGGCCCCGGTGACGATGATCGTCTTGTTCTCGACGCGCCCTGCGGTTGCCCCCGCGCTCACTTTGCGGCGGTAGTTTTCCACCTCCCAGTTGTCGATAAAGTCGATCTGGGCCTGGGTCATCGGATGCTCGCCGCCGAACGACTGGGCCAGGTAGGCGATCTTCATCATGTCCTGGTAAACCTCGGCGATGATGTTACAGCCTGCAGCGTTGTCGCCTACGGCCACCAGCCCGATTCCTTTGATCAGAATTACTTTCGGGGCGTAACCGTATTTTGCCTTGTAGGCTTCGATCTCCTTTCGGGCCGTTTCGAGAATAGCTTCGGTGCCTTCGCTGTCGATATAGATGTAGTTCGATTTGCAGTAGACGATGATGTCGGGCGAGAAGGGTTTCGAAATCTTTGCGAAGCGTTCTTTCGACTCGATGAAATAGGAGATCAACTCGTTGTTGATGACCTTGAGCGTTTTGAGTCCCTCTTTACTGCTTGCCATCATGCGGATGGCCGGGATAATTTCCTGCGTGCAGGCGCAAATATCGGCCTCGCCCACCGGTGCGGTCTTGGTCAGCGCTTTTTCGATCTTACCGAGCACTTCGTCGTAAATAACCTGTATCTTCTCGGTCGATTCGGCCCCGACGAAGATGCCGTGGTTCTGGAGCAGGATGATCGCAGGTTCGTGGCCGTGCGCTTGGGTATATTCCCGGATGCGGCGTTCCACCTCTTTGAAAAGGATGTAGCCCGGATCGATATAGGGAATATAGAGCGCTTCGTCGCCGAAGAGTTTCTTGGTCACCTGTTCCACATCTTGCGCACACATCAGCCCGTTGACGAGCGTCGGGTGCAGGTGGACGATGAAACTTGCGCTCAGCGCATTGTGCAGCGACGTTTCGACGCTCGGGCGGCGATCCTTCGTGATGCAGGCGGCGGCCAGGTCGTTTTTGACCTCTTCTTCGCGCGCGGCTGTATCCGCGGGATATTGCTTTTGAGAAATGACGTTCAGTTTGTTGCGGTCGAGTACCGCAAACCCCTCTTCGGTGATCGTCGCGAGCGCGTGCCCGCTGGCTTTCACCCACAGCTTGTCAGCATTTTTGTAAGAGGTATTGCCTCCGCCGGCGATCACATAGCGGCTGTCGGAGCCGTAGAACTGCGATATGCGGATTAACTGTTTTATCTCGTTCATGGTTTTGCATTTAGTCTGGTGATGGAATCCCGGAGGCGATGCACTGGTAAGGTAGAAGGGGACCTCGTTATTTTTCTTTTCCCTTCACAGTGCGGGCGCTACGGATCAGCCGATCACCGCTTTGATTACTTTGTCTCCGTAAGCGACGTATTCGTCACGCTTGTCTATGTCGGCCACGCCGCGGCTGTCTACATAGCCCTGCATGCCGCTCTGGACGATATCCTGGTGTGCGGCCACGACACAGGCTCCTTCGTAGCCTATCTGCCGCAGGCGCGGGGTCAGCGGTACGCCGCCGCGTGCGAAGAGCTCGATCGGCTCCATCGCCGGGGTGTTGTGTTCGCTGCCGAACGTGACGACGAAGCCGCTGTCGTGCAGGTAACCGGCATAGCGTTCCAACACCTCGATGCTGTTGCGCGTGGTGATGAATTCGACCGAGAAGATACCGCGTTTTTTGAGTTCGGCAGCGGTCGCCCGCACATCTGCCTCGAACTGCGTGAAATTGCCGTTGGCGTCATCGGCCAGGAAGGGGTAGGTCGGAATACCGCCTGCCGCGAGGATGATTTTGCGCACGTCCTCCATCGGCAGGAATGCCGCCGGGGTTTCGGCCACGAAAGCCGCTCCTCCCGATTTGAGCAGGTTGCCGCGGATTTCATTCTCGACGCCCGCCACGTTGGACAGTTTCGATTTGAGCGGCTTGCCGCCGAAGAGTTTCGTGAAAAAAGCCGTCAGCGTCTCCTGGTTCTCTTCGCCGAACGTTTCATAGGCCTTCATGCGCAGCGCTTTGGCCAAGTGCCTTTCGCGGATAGAACCGCCCGTCAGGTTCTTCTCGATCCATTCGAAATCGAGGACGATGCCCGTCTGCTGCTCGGCGAGCAGTTCGTTGAGCTTCGCGCACATTTGTTTCACCTGCTCATGCGTCTCGGCGCACACGCGTGCCAGTTGCGAGGCATACGGCTCGGGCAGTACGGGC
>OFMP01001245.1_pt1 | contig 13709 bp, 10 predicted proteins | sample 1541841 | NCBI WGS metagenome assembly OFMP01 (sample SAMN04209226, study PRJEB22552) | human gut metagenome | biome: gut; material: feces | host: Homo sapiens | place: USA: Oklahoma
GGTAGCCTGTTGTAAACTCGATGCGTTGGCTTGCGTATATGACACGCATACGGATAGGCACGTTCTCCACGATTGGCACACCGTTCTTCTTCCGGCCCTCCAATGCAAAAATGATGTTACGTTTGATATTCATATTTGGCTGCGTTTCCACGCCACGTTTTATAACTCATTGACAATCAACATCTCTAAAAAACAGAGCGTGGCCGCGTCCCGCCATACGGTTGCCGAAAGGGGGTTCATACGTTAAATTGGAATTCATCCGATAATGGCTATCTTGCCATTAACTGCCGGCACAACCCGGAAAATGTGAAAAATCACCGGTAAAACACCACGGATTATGTGAAACACTGACAGAATCAAAGACACAAAGAGCTGATAATCAAATCCCCCGCAACTCTTCCGGGAGCACCGGCATTGCACCGTTCTGTGTGCAGACGAAGGCACTTACGGCTACGGCATGCTTGTGGGCGGTTTCGGTCGGATTGCCCTTGAGGATATCGGAGACGAAGGTGGCCGTGAAGGAATCGCCGGCACCGACAGTATCAGCTACCTTGACACGGGGCGTTTCGACGTATGAAGCGGTGTCGGCGGTAAAGACATGGCTGCCGACCGCGCCGCATGTGAGTATCACGATACGCAAAGAACCGTACTTTCCGATCAGTTGCCGGCAGACAGATTCCGGCGAGCCGTCCAGATGGAGTAGGTCCTTGACCACCTCGACTTCCTCATCATTGAGCTTGAGGATGGTTGCACGTTCGAGATTCTGCCCGATAATCTCCCGGTTATAATATGATTGGCGCAAATTAATATCAAAGACTCGTTCGGAATCAGGAGACATTGACTCCAAAAAACGATGGATCGTAGCGCGCGAGACAGGACTGCGCTGGGCCAATGAACCGAAGCACACGGCCCTCGTTTCTTTCGCCAATGCCTCCAGGGCATCAGTCCAAGGGATATTGTCCCACGCCACATTCTCGCAGATTTCATACGAAGGAATGCCCTCGCCGGAAATCGTCACCTGCACCGTACCCGTCGGAAAAGGAACGCGCGCGATCATCGGCTCCAGTTTCACGCCTGCCAGCTGCTCAAGATATTCATCCCCAAGAGCATCATTGCCGACAGCACTTACGACAATGTTCCTCCAGCCGAATTGCCCCACATGATATGCGAAGTTGGCAGGTGCGCCACCAATCTTACGACCTTCAGGAAGGCAATCCCATAGTGCCTCGCCAATGCCCAAAATCAGATTTTTCTCCATCGTACAGCCAAAATTAAATGTTCCGGCTCCAAAAATAAGCAAATCCCGCCAATCTCATTAACATTTTCCCATTAAAACGATATATAGCTTGAAATTTTTACTAAATTTGCCGGACCGACTTTCAAAACACATGACATGATATGATAACACTGAAGAACGACATATTGTCGATTAAGGTAAACAGACACGGTGCTGAACTATGGAGCATCAGAGACCATTCCGGAAGAGAATTCATCTGGCAGGCGGACCCTGCTTTCTGGAAACGCCATGCACCCGTGCTCTTCCCTATCGTCGGCAGCCTGTGGGACAAGAAATATAGAGTTGACGGAAAAGAATACTCGCTGGAGCAGCACGGATTCGCCAGAGACATGGATTTTCATCTGGTTTCTTCGGACGAAAACACATTGTGGTACGAGCTCAAGTCCGATGCGGAAACATTGGCAAAATACCCTTACGCATTCACATTGAAAATCGGTTACAAGCTGACAGGCAACAAGATACAGGTGATGTGGGAAGTCAGCAACAATGACAACAAGACAATGTATTTCCAGATAGGAGCGCACCCGGCATTCTACTATCCGGATTTCAATCCGGACACGGAGGAGAGAGGTGCATTCCGGCTTTACAAACGTGGAGAAAACGGCGAAATGAAGCCTCTGGAGACATTGAAATACATTCTCATTTCTGAAAAAGGATGCGCCGACACGGAGCATGTTTACGAACTGGAGACACCGGAAGGTAAACTGCCATTGACTACATCCACCTTCGACCGCGACGCGCTTATCATTGAAAATCAGCAGGTTTCGAAAGTCGTGCTGGAATCCTGCGCGGGAGAACCGTTCGTATCGGTGGAGTTCGACTCGCCGGCCCTGGGCATGTGGTCGCCGGCAGGACTCAATGCCCCGTTCGTATGCATTGAACCATGGTACGGCCGCTGCGACAGGAAAGGTTTCTCCGGCCCGCTCGACGAAAAGGATCTTGTCAATGCTCTTGCGCCGGGACAGGTTTTCCGCACCGGCTACACGATTGAAGTGTTCTGAACCACACACGCGCACCCGTCCGAAAGCCGGCAGCGCATTTTTGTAAAAATATCGGCCTCTTTTTTAACCGTTTTTCAAAATTCACGAAAACGGTTAAAAAAGAGGCCGTTTTTTAAACAAAAACAACAAGCCCAATCAGGATTTACGACAATAAAAAAATGCAATGAGCTTACAGCCTTCGAGCTAGTGACAACCCTCAAATTTGCACTACCGTTCAGCAAATTTGCCGACTTGTGAAACATGAGTTAGTAAAACGATATTTGCATAAGTTACAAAAACAAACTATATTTGCGCCGTCTGCTAATTAAAACAAACCAATTGGCGGGTAAAATTATTAATCAATCACTATTATTTATGCTAAAAACGATGAAGCACACATTTCTAAAATTCTGCGCAGCACTCATTGCTTTTGCGGGGCTGAATGTGTTCTCTCCTGATGCTTATGCACAGGAAAATACCCCAGTCGGGGGAGGCGGAACCGTGTCAGGAACCGTCACAGATAGCCAAGGCCCGGTAGCCGGAGCAGCCGTAATGATCAAAGACGGCAAAGGCGGCGTTATTACCGAAGCCGACGGAACATACTCCATTTCAGGAGTCAAAAAAGGTAACGTTCTCATTTTCACACTCCTCGGATACGAAGACACCGAGATTACATGGAATGGCGAAGCAAAGATAGATGTAGTTCTCAAGACTTCCAACGAACTCCTCGAAGGCACCGTAGTCACAGCACTCGGTATCAGAAGAGCTGAAAAGGCATTGAGCTACAACGTTCAGGAAGTGAAAGCTGACGAGCTTCTCCGCGTGAAAGACGCGAACTTCGTCAATTCATTGAACGGTAAGGTAGCCGGCGTGACGATCAACCGCAGTTCAAGCGGTGTCGGCGGAGCGACCAGAGTCGTGATGCGTGGTGCCAAATCAATCGAAGGTGACAACAACGTCCTCTACGTGATAGACGGTATTCCACTCGTGAACACCACACTCGGAACAGGAAACGAAGTAATCGGCGGCACCAAGGCTACGACTGAAGGTATCGCAGACTTCAACCCTGAGGACATCGAGAGCATCTCCGTTCTTTCAGGTCCTTCAGCAGCAGCACTTTACGGTTCATCCGCAGCGAACGGCGTCATCCTCATCACTACCAAGAAAGGCCAGGAAGGCAAGCTCAACATTTCCTTCTCTTCCACTTCTGAATTCAGCAAGGCATACATGACCCCTGAGTTCCAGAATATCTACGGAAACAAGGAAGACGCGTACGAAAGCTGGGGAAACCAGCTCCAGGTCCCTGTAGATTACGACCCTAAGAAAGACTTCTTCCAGACAGGTCTCAATCTTATCAATGCACTTACGCTCACGACCGGAACGAAGCACAACCAGACCTACGCATCCATTTCTTCTACCAATGCGAAAGGTATCGTACCTAACAACAAGTACAACAGGTTGAACCTCACATTCCGCAACACAGCTACTTTCCTGAACGACAAGCTGACCCTCGATCTCGGAGCGTCCTACGTTCACCAGACAGACCAAAACATGGTTTCACAGGGACGTTATCAGAACCCTGTGATGGCAGCTTTACTGTTCCCGAGGGGAGAAAACTGGAATGCGGTAAAATCATTCGAAAGATACAATACCAGCCGTAACCTCTACGAGCAGTACTGGCCTATCAAGGATGATGACTTCGGACCTGACAACCCGTACTGGACCGCATACCGCGACATGTCTCCAAGCACGAAGAACCGTTATATGTTCAACGTCGGAGCTACATACAAGATTCTCGACTGGCTCAACATTTCTGCCCGTTACCGTTTCGACGACTCAGCAATCGAGACAGAAAGAAAAGCTTACGCTTCTACCAATGTCGTCTTCACGGAAGGCTCGAACAAAGGTCTTTACGAGTGGGCAAGCTTCAAGGACCGTCAGGAATATGCTGACGCAATGCTCAACATCGACAAAGGTTTCGGACAATTCCACCTGACAGCCAACCTCGGTTACAGCTACTCCAACTATTGGTCAGCTACCAAGGGCTACAGAGGACCGCTCAAGCTCGTCCCTAACCTCTTCGCGTTCGGCAACATTGACAATCCGAAGGCGTCCCCTATCGAGGACGGTGGCTACAGCCGCGTACGTAACAATGCCATTTTCGGCAACCTCGAACTCGGATGGAGAAGCATGCTTTACCTCACGCTCTCCGGCAGAAATGACTGGAACTCCCGTCTGGTAAACACCGCCAACCCGTCATTCTTCTACCCTTCAGTAGGTCTTTCCGCAGTTATCTCGGAAATGGTGAACATGCCTAAATGGTTCTCTTACTTGAAGGTCCGCGGATCTTATACTGAAGTAGGTGCCCCTATTTCACGTTCAGGTCTTACCCCTGGCACCATCACCACACCTATCAAGGGCGGTATCGCACAGGAAACAGGTATCTATCCTTTCACAGACTTCAAGGCAGAGCGCACACGTTCTTATGAGGCAGGTGCCGAACTCCGTCTCTGGCACAATCTCCGCGCACAGGTAACATACTATCACTCAAACACCTACAACCAGACCTTCCTCGGTAATCTCCCTGAGTACTCCGGGTACAAGCAGATCTACCTGCAGGCCGGTGACGTAGAAAACCGCGGATGGGAAGCTTCCCTCGGTTATTTCAATGAATTCAAGGATTTCCGTATTTCCTCGAACCTGACATTCTCACGCAACAAGAACGAAATCAAGAAGATGGTTCACGACTACAAGACTGACGTCAGCCTTGAGCCGATCAACATCCCTGAAGTTCTGAAAGAGAACGGTCGCGTAATCCTCAAGGAAGGCGGCAGCATCAATGATATCTACGCCAATACTTTCCTCAAGAAGGACAGCCAGGGATTTGTGGAAATCAAATCTGACGGCACTTATACTTTGGAGAAAGGTGAGCCGGTATACCTCGGTCATACCACTCCTGACTTCACGCTCGGATGGAACAACTCCTTCTCTTGGAAGGGTCTGACATTCAGCTTCCTTCTCAACGGCCGTTTCGGTGGCGTGGTAACTTCATCCACTGAGGCCATCCTCGACAGATTCGGAGTTTCCAAGGCTTCCGGCGATGCTCGTCTGGCAGGCGGCGTAATGCTCCCTGGACAGGGCTTGGTAGACGCAGAGACTTACTACAAGAAGATAGGTACCGGTGATTACCAGACCTCCGGCTACTACCTCTACAGCGCCACAAACATCCGTCTCCAGGAACTCACATTGGCATACACATTCCCTAACAAGTGGTTCAAGAACGTATTGAAGGACCTCACGCTCTCAGTCATGGCAAACAACCCTTGGGTAATCTACTGCAAGGCACCGTTCGATCCGGAGCTCACTCCTTCGACCGCCACATACGGACAGGGCAATGACTATTTCATGCAGCCAAGCGTGAGAAGCTATGCATTCAGTCTCAAGTTTAAATTCTGATATCAATGAAAAAGAACATTATAATAAAATTCCTTGCCGGCATCTCCGTGCTTTCTCTCGCCGCATCATGCAACTACGAGGAAATCAACACGAACCCTTACGAGATGACCGATGAAATGGGAAAGATGGACGGACTTTCTCTCGGAAGTTACATTACCACTATGGAAAGATATGTGCTTCCTGTAGGAACACAGGCCGACCGTACCGATATGATCAACGAGTATCAGATCGCATACCATCTTTCCGCAGACTGCTGGAGCGGCTATTTCGGCCAGGACAACAACTGGGGCGGCGGAAACAACAATACGACATATTATCTCAACAACGGTTGGTTAAGTGCCACATACAAAGACTCTTATACCAATGTCCTTCCTTCATGGAAAAAGATAAAGGCTACTTCCGAGAAGCTCAATGCCCCTGAAGTATTCGCATTGGCGGAAATTCTCAAGATTTCATGCTGGCACAAGACCCTTGAGTCATTCGGACCTATCCCTTACACTCATGCAGGAGAGATGGCGCTCGTAATTCCTTTCGATTCGGAAAAGGATGTCTACACCGCTATGTTCAAGGACCTGAAGGCAGCCATCGAAGTCCTCACTCCGTATGCAGAGACGAACTCTACGATCGTTGCCGATTATGATGCCGTTTACGCAGGCTCTGCAAGACAGTGGGTAAAATACGCCAACTCCCTCATGCTCCGACTCGCGATGCGCATCAGATATGCTGACGAGGCAATGTCGAAGCAGTGGGTAGGAGAAGCATTGAGCCAGCACATAGGACTCATGACTGCTGCCAATGATGCTGCACAGATGAGCAAAGGCGCAGGATACGTTTTCGTGAACAACATCCAGTACCTTGCCGAGAGCTATGAAGAGTGCCGCGTGGCTACTTCCGTATATGCTTACCTGAACGGATACCACGACCCTCGTCTTGGCAAGTACATGAAGCCTAGCCCGACATATCCATCTGCATTGACCGGCTTTGACGGTGAGAAATATGCTCCTATTCCTTCAGGTACAGCCTACCCGAAAGGAACATACGCAAAAGCTGCCCTTCCTAACATGACCTCAGACACTCCTACATACTGGATGCGTACATCAGAGGTTCTCTTCCTGAAAGCAGAGGCGGCTCTCGTATGGCCTGAATTCGGTGATGCTGCCGATCTTTACAAGAAAGGTGTGGAAATGTCATTCGAAGAGAACGGTCTTTCTGCTGCAGCAGCAGATGCATATCTCACTACTTCATTCAAACCGGAGGCTGTCAGCATTTTCAGCTACACTGCACCGGCTCCTACGGAAGCAACCACAGAGTTCAGCGGTACAACCGAACAGAAACTCGAGAAAATCATGATCCAGAAATGGATTGCACTGTACCCTAACGGACAGGAAGCTTGGACAGAATGGAGAAGAACAGGATATCCGGTTCTCAACCAGGTCAGAGACAACAGAGGAACAGGATACGGTGTCACCAAAGAAGACAGAATCCGCAGAATGATGTATCCTGAAAGCTTCTACCAGTCAGAGCAGGACAAAGCGAACTATCAGGACGCTCTCTCCAAACTCGGAGGCAACGACTCGCCTACAACCCGTCTCTGGTGGGACTGCAAGAAATAACAATTAATCATTGAATAATTATGGACATCATAAAGAAACTGTTATTCATCATCCCTGCAGCAGGAATGCTTGCAGTGTCCTGTACAGATGTGGAGAAAATGGAAGTTGACCACATCGGCGGATACAATACGATGAACAATGCGGAGAGCGAGGCTTACTACGAAAACCTCCGCAACTACAAGAAAACCAGTGAGAATCACGCCCGTCCGGTAGCGTTCGGATGGTTCTCCGACTGGAACCCTACGGGAACCCAGAGGAGAGGTTATCTCTCGTCAATTCCGGACAGCATGGATATCGTTTCCATGTGGTCAGGTGCCCCTAACAGATATGAAATCACTCCTGAGCAGAAGGCCGACAAGGAATTCGTCCAGAAGGTAAAGGGTATCAAATTGATGGAAGTCAGCCTCATATCCCATGTCGGTAAAGGCAGGACTCCTGCTTATATCTACGACGATATCTACAAGAAGGCTGAGGCCGAGAGCTGGCCTGACTCAAAGCTTTCACAGGCATTGAAATTTGCACGTTGGGACTTCTGGGGCTTCAAATCTCACGATTTCAGCAATAAGGAAGAACTTGACGCGGCCATCAAGAATTATGCGAAAGCATTGTGCGACAGCTTGTTCACCAGCGAGTGGGACGGTTTCGACATCGACTGGGAGCTTGGTAGCGGTACCAACGACCATGACGGTACACTCGACAACCGCACGATCGTCGTTCTTATCAAGGAGATGGGCAAATATATCGGACCTGCAAGTGACCCTGAAAAGAAAGGACACAAACTGCTTTGCGTGGACGGAAGCGTTGGCTCATTGATGGGAACGGTCGACGAATACATTGACTACTGGATCGTCCAGAACTACGGCAGAGATTGGTACTCCTTCAGCTATGCTGCTGCAGCTCCTGAGAAGATCATCATCACCGAAAACTTCGAGGCCTATGCCTTGACCGGAGGTAATCTCCTTGAACAGGCGAAACTTATGCCGGAGAAAGGATACAAGGGCGGAGTCGGAGCTTATCGTTTCCAGAAGGACTATGACAATGCTCCTGACTACAAGTACATGCGCAAGGCTATCCAGATAAACCAGCAGGTATTCCAGGAAAGAATGAAGGAGCAGACTGGTGAAAACAAAGAATAACAGCAATAACCACTAACGGATTATGAACAAAAATATATTGAAATATATAGCTGCAGGCGCTCTCGTAATGGCTTTTTCAGCATGCGACAATCTTGAGGACAAATTGCTGGAGTCCAAGGTATATTTCGAGAATGCCAAGAGCACGATTGAAGTGGATGGCAATGACGCAATCTCCTTCGATTTGACTTCACGACTCACTTCCGCCAAGGATGAGAACGTGGAAATAACATACGAGATTGCGGATGAATCTGCGATAAAGGAGTTCAACGAAAAGAACGGAACAACTTTGGAGCCGCTTCCTGGCGCCAAGCTTCTTTCCAATGTTGCCAGCATCAAGGCCGGCAGCATCTACTCCGAGTCTGTAAAAATCAGCATTGACGACGCATCGTCCATCATAGAAGGCAAGAAATATCTTCTTCCTGTCCGCATCGTATCATCATCTTGTGACGTCATCAAAGGTTCCGAGACTTCATATTTCATCATAAAGAAGCCTATCAAGATTTTCGACTTCGGCAACTTCGCGCAAGACTACTGGGCAGGTAAAGACTATATTACTGCACCTATCACCGACAATGACAAATTCGAGTCTTGCACTTACGAGGCGCTCATCAATGTAGATCATTTCACTAACAACTCTACAATCATGGGTTGTGAAGGTGTATTGATTCTCCGTATAGGTGACACTCCGACAGTACCAAAGAATCAGCTTCAGGTTGCAGGAAAAGTGGATTTCCTCGGTCCTAAGCTTGAGCAAAACAAATGGTATCACGTCGCGCTCGTCTGCGATGGCCCTAAAGGCACGGCTACCATTTACGTGAATGGTGAAAAAGCAAGTGAGGCAGGCCTCTCCGCAATGCCGGAGAAACTTGTTACCGGAACTGAAGGATTCAGCATCGGTCTCGTACCTAACTTCATGTGGGGTGAACGTCCGTTCAACGGTATGATGAGCGAAGTCCGTCTCTGGACTGTTCCACGTACAGCCAACCAGATCAAGGAGAATATGCTGGGTGTAGATGCCAATAGTGAAGGACTTCTTTTCTACTATAAGTTGAATGCCTCCCCTATCGTGGACTCTACTCCTAACCATAGGGATCCTAAAGCAGGGAAGGTGAGCATCAAGCATTTCGATGTTCCTCTTATGAAAGTGAACTGATCAAACTCACAAAATATCCTGCCGGTCCGACTCCTCGGGCCGGCTTTTTTATATTACGATTAATCCGTAACTTTGGCGCCGTTATGAAATACTCCAGACTTATCGCCACCATCATCACGATGGCCTTTTCCATAAGCGCTGCCGCACAAGGCAGTACGTTCATATCCGGACTTGAAGACGGATATTCCTTCATTGCGGACAAATGCGGAGCTGCCGGCAAGGCAACATCCTTCAGCACATCCGGCAAGTCATTCAAGGTGATGACATTCTACTATAACAGCAGCACTGTCACGGCCGTGGAAGACGCGGCGGGAAAACGCAGCATCCTTTTCATTGACGGAAAGCCCAACATGCCGACACCCGCGACCTACCCGAAAATCGGGTTCAACGGAGCCAATGAATTGAAAACCAATGAATATGCAGTCGGTCCGCACGACTTTACCGACGACGGACAGCCCGAACTGGTGATAGGCGCAAGGTCCGCATCAGGAGACGGTCTCGCCATATATGTGTTCGGATTTACAGGAACGGGATGGAGATGCCTGGGCGAAATGGTCACGGCGAAACGGGACATCCGCTCCAGCAGGGTATTCCGCCAGACCGTAACGATAAAAGACGCCACTACGGGCGTCCTTTATACCTGGACCTACCACGACGGGCACTTCGATTTTCTCTCAAGCGACCACGTGAACGATCCTACCGTGCTATATTGAAATACTCCGTGACACGACCTCCGCGAAATCATGGACCTTCACCGGATTGCCTTCGGCATTGACCGCATCGAGGGCAGGACCCGAGAAAGTCATCAGACAGAGCGGGCACGCAGTGACGATCGTCTGCGGCTTGTTCACCACGAGGTTCGCTAGCGACGACTCCGTAATCTTGGCACGGTCACGCGCATCCAGCGTCAGACTGCCCAAGCTGCCGCCGCAACAAACACTCTCATCACCCTCCTTGCCGGCCCTCACCAGCGTACCGACCTGCGAAAGCACATTGCGAGGCTCCGCATAGACGCCACAACCGCGGCCAAGTTCGCACGGATCATGATAGACAATGCTTTCCCCGCCGGCGTTCAGTTTCAATCTGCCATCATCCACCAGACGCTTGATATACTGCGTATAATGCAGTACCTCAATGTCTTTCAGACCATACTCCTCCTTGAAAATCTTATAACATATAGGACAGGAGAGGACCAATGTCCGGCAACCTGATTCCAGAATCATCTTCTTGTTGGCAGCAATTGTCTCCTGTGCCGCAGAAGTCTTGCCGGCCAGCATCAGCGGTCTGCCGCAACAGACTCCTCCATCCCTGTCCGCAAAGACATAGTTCACCGAAGCCGCCTTGAAAACTTTTTCCACGGACTTTATGATCCGCGGCGTAAGATGTGTCATACATCCGGCAAAATACATCACCTCGGGAGCGGAAGTCACCATGGTTTCCGATTGACACGACTTCAGATAAGAATAATCGTATACCAATGAATTATTGACGGTAGCCCTCTGGGCCCTGCGGAGCGCCGGCGCATCCACACCTACCGGACAAAGCGCATGGCACTTGTCACACATGAGGCATTTCTCTGCTATATCATTGATTTTCTTCTCATTGTGACGACGCAGAAAACGGATGAAATACACCGACGAATATTTGAGATTCTTCTTCTGGACATTCATCGGGCACGCATCCAGGCACAGGCCGCAGCTGGAACATGCGTAAATCTCGGCCTCGGCCACACCCTTTCGCGGATGACTAGGCTTGAGACCGGCATTGCGCAGCAATATCCACAGCACCTCGGTAAGGATATGCATGTATCGGCTGAACGGCATTGCGGCGAAAAACAGGCCCAGGCAGATGGAATAAGCCCACCAGACAGGCATGAAGAACAGTTTGTCGCCGAAAATCAGATGCCACAGATGGTTCACCGGAATAGTCAGGAAGCTTCCGCCGCTGAGATCGGCCGTAAAGCTCTCTGCCAGAAGCCTCAACGGAAAAATCAGCCAAAGGCTGTACAGGGCGATGCGGTCAGCCAGCGACGGTTTCGTGGTATGACGCATGCCGAGGACGATGGACCTGAACCTCTTGAAAATCGCCATGCCCACACCGGTAAGCACATAGAGCAGGAAGAAGTCCATCAGGAAAAAGAAGAACCATCCCCTCAACGTGACATGACCGGGATTGATCCAGACGAAGAACCGGTAGAAAATCGGATAGAACAGGCCGCCCTCAGTCCACGCCAGATGCTTCGGAACGAACAATGCCACTTCGAGATGTCCCAGGACAATGAGCATGAACCATCCGAAAGCAATCGCAGAGTGCATGTAGCCCAGAAGCGGCTTGCGTTTCCAGATTTTCGTATGGAAAAGGCAGTCGCAGAACAGGTCCTTGATATTCTTCAGAGCGATCTTCGGGATGAACAGCGACTTCCAGAGACGACGTCTGTCCTTGGCAGGAATCTTGGCCAGCAGCCTGATGAGACCGGCAGTCAGCCATATCAGCATGAAACTGATGCCGACCACGAACGGGATCACGAAGTTGCTGTAGCCCGACGGGATTCTGTCAATGACCTCCGGTGCAGTCTGTAACGGCAATATATGTAATGGTATCATTTCGTTCCGTAAATTTTAGCGATGGACAAGATGAGATGACGGGTATTGATGCCCCTTGGACAGACCATGGTGCATTTCCCGCACAACTGGCACGACTTCAGGAGGTCGAGCGCCTTGTCCGGATGGGCATTGTAAAGTTCCTCGATGGCTTCCCGCAGGCTGGTATGCCTGAACTTTCCGGCCGTACACACAGCCGTACAGCTGCCGCACGCCATGCATTTGCGCACATCAGGCTCGATTGCCGCCAACTTTTCGAACTTCTCCCTGTCGAACAAGTCAAGATTGATTCTGGAACTAGGAACCAGACCGAAACCGAAATCTACCATCTTTCCCGAAGCAATGTCTTATAGTTTTTAACATCAGGGAACACGTCTGACAGGTATCTGTCGATTTCCACGACCGCAGCCCTCGCCTCGGCCAGGGTTTCGGGCAATGTCTTCGGACCGGTAGCCGCACCTGCCAGGAACACGCCCGGCAATCCGCTGCGCTGCCCGGCCAGGATTCCGTCACGGACCGCGAAAAAGCCGTCCTCTTCCATCGGCATCTCCAGCAGCTTCCCTACCCTCTTTCCGGCAGCCGACGGCCTCATGCCCGCCATCAGGACCAGAAGGTCCAATGTTACTTTCAATGGCTTCCCGGCGACCGTGTCCTCAGCTTTCACCAGCAGACTACCATCCACATTTTCAGACACTTCCGCCAGACGTCCACGGATAAATCTTATGTTATAATCCTTCTGGGCGGAAAGATACATATCCTCATAATGGCGTCCGAACATACGCAAATCCATGTAGAAGCAATACACCTGCGCATCAGGGAACGCCTGCTTCATCTCACACGCCTGCTTGACCGCCGTGGCGCAGCAGACTTTCGAACAAGACCGGCAGCCGGATTTCTCGTCACGGGACCCGACACAATGCACGAAACCGATCCTCTTCGGATTGGCAATCCGGTCATCAGAACCTACACCGGCATTGAACCAAGCCTCCAGATCGGCATTGGTAATCACATGGTCATAGATGCCGTAGCCGTATTCTTCCTTCTTCTCCGCCTTGAACAGGTCGAAGCCGCAGGACACCAGCACGGCGTCCGCGAGAACGGTGATACCGTTGGAAAGGATGACATTGTAAGACTTGTCCAACCTGTTGATTGACTGCACTTCCGTATCAGTGAAGCACTTGACGCCGTCCATGCGTGCCAGCAGCTCCTTCAGTTTCGCGGAAGCCGACGCCCCGTCAGGGAACAGCCTGTCCCACGAAGCCAGATGGCCGCCCAGCCTGGTCTCTCTTTCGATCAATATGACATTGTACCCCAACCTCTGGAGCCCCGATGCCGCTTCCAGGCCCGCAGGCCCTCCACCTATAATGAGAATATTGTTTTTCATATTATGTTCAATGCTATTTCAAATACATGCACTCACCCGGCTTGCCGATATCCTTTCCATTCTTGCCGAGATACTTGCGTGCCGGATCAT
>OFMP01001247.1_pt1 | contig 13705 bp, 18 predicted proteins | sample 1541841 | NCBI WGS metagenome assembly OFMP01 (sample SAMN04209226, study PRJEB22552) | human gut metagenome | biome: gut; material: feces | host: Homo sapiens | place: USA: Oklahoma
TCATCAACTTGGTGAACAGCAATGCAAGACTTATAGAGCAACGAATGGTTGCAACAACATAAAATCCATATCGGCGGAGCGATGAAAATTCGTTCCGCCACTTTCTTGAGCCGAGGAGCGGAAAAGAAAGTGGCAAAGAAACCGTCTTGCCCTTATCTGCGATGCTTGCAAAAAACAAAGGACAGCCCCCAATCAAAGGGACTGTCCTATTTTATAAAACCTTATTCTATGGAGTAAACAAGAGCAGATACTCCATTTTTCTTCTTCGCTCGATGGAAGGCACTATCTTTCCATTCCACCTTTTGAAGTCCACATAATCACGATAGATGTTTCTGTTGCCACTTCGCATCTTGGCATACATCCGGCTTTTCATCACCTTTCCACACCCCACATTGTAGGCAAGTGTAGCCAAGAGCAGCGAGTCACGACCGAAGCCACGGAACATGGCGCACAGCTTTCTGAGGTCAGAGCGCAGCAAGGCATCGGCTTGCCGTTCCGTCATTTTTGGAGAGAACCGCTCGCCAGGCAACAGCTTGTGCCCATATCCGACATAAGGATGATGCTTCGGTCCATGCAGACCCTCGTACTTCTTGATGCAGGCGACAGCCAACTCAAAACGTGACACATGACAAACTCGCTTTATCGCCCCTTGCGTCTGGGCAGACAAGCTGCCCGACACAAGAAGCAAGGCTAACAATATCATCAACCTCATACGCTACCGAGTTTGTTGGCACTTCTCGCAAACTCTTCCTCCTCATCAGTATCGTTGAAACTGAACTCCATTTCGTATGACTTGCCGAAGTTGTCCTCCACCACCACTGTCAGCGTCTGTGTCTCCGTACTTGCCGAAGTGTAGTAAAGACGGAACTTCTCGTTCTCCAACAGATAGCGGTCGTTAGGCTGGAACACCGTTCCGTTCTCCATTCTCAGCGAACCTTTTCCGTCATGCTGAAAATAGCGGATGGTATAGATGGTGCCGTCAAACTTTCCCTCCGCCTTCAACTCGCAGCGGATTTCAACAGTCTGTCCACGCACAATGTCCTTTGGCACAGGCATCGTCTCCACCTTGAACGGATACGACTGCTGAATGTCCAGCTCATCGCTGCACGATGAAAGGATTACCGACACGGCACACACGAAAAGGAATGCCAACATGCTCACTGATTTCTTGATTTTATTGTTCTTCTTCATTGTCTTGATGTTTTTGAATGATTGTTACTTTCTTGTCTTATGGCTCATCAGGTACTCGTTCAAGTCCTTGTAACCTGTGTATAGATGCGAATGGTCTATGACCTTATCTCCATATCGCTTTTGCAATTCTACACAGGCATTCTCGCCAGCTTCGTCATTGTCCAAGTGACAATACACTTGTGCATAGCCATCTAAAAGATGATGCACCTTTTGCATATTAGCCACAGAGTTGAGGACAATATGATCCTCACCACGACCAATACCGAGAATTACGGCAGAGAGGAAATCCATAAAACCCTCGTACAGATGGCAGACGATGCTGTTCCTGCCAATGAGGGTGATGTCCTTTGGCGACACGCAACCTTTGAAGAAGCGGTTGCGTATCTCGTAGCCACCGCTGTTGTTCTTGAAACCGACAGCAAAGAACTGTTTGCCATTGTATCGGTATTCCACCTGACTGCAGAAACGGCTCGCCACGTCAGCCGATATGCCACGCTCACGCAAGTACTGTCTGAGAGCAGGATGACTCAAAGGCTTTTCCACAATATCACTAAAGGGATTGCCTTTCGCCTTCACAGCCTTTTCCGCTATCCTTTGATAATGCGGAAACGATGTCGGAAAGCTGCCACCAAGCGTTTCAGATATGAACTTGGCTTGTGCCACAAACTCATTGCTGTTGATGAACTCCCCTGCGAGGTTGAAGATGTCACCACCTCTGGCGATGCCATAGTCATACCAGACATTCTTGTCCGTTGATACCCGAAGCGAAGGATTGCGGTCGTTGCGGTATGGCGCATGATACCAAAGTCCCGAAGCCTTGTGCTTGACAGGCTCAATGCCGAGAATATAGAGAAAGTCCACGATAGGCACTTGTTTGATTTCATTGATGTCCATAGGCTCACTGTTTTAGTTGATGATGAACTTCATGCCGATGCCAAACTGCGTGTGGAAATGTCCCGTGCTGTTGCCCCAAACAAGCCTTTCCTTAACGGAAGCGGTCAAAGCTATAGCATCCGACAGGTATATTTCCGTTTCCAATGCCACGGCACCGCCATAGATAAACGCTCCCTTGTTCTGCAAGGTCGCTCCGTCCGACATGGTTCTCTTGCCCCAGTTTACGGACTCATAGCCAGCCAGTGCCGTACCTCCGATATAGAACAGCACTGTCTTGCTGTTGTCGGAAAGGAAGTTGTAGGAATAACCGAACTCGCCCGTCATTTGTGCTATTGGAACGGAAGTTTCACGGTAAGGCTGATGTACTTGCAGATATTCCGCCCCATACGTCCACTTGTCACCACCCTTGGTATAGCTCGAAAATCCAAGTCCTGCGTAATAGCCAGCCTTGCAGGACTTCTTGCCGTTATACACTCCGTCAGCCATGCCGACCTTCACATCAATGCCTTTCATCTGAGGAAGACATCTTTGGGCGAATGCCTGCCCTGCGGTGAGGGCAAGCATCGCCATGATTGCAATGTTTCTTCTTTTCATCCGTTACTTCACGCTAAGTTCGTTGATTGTCAAAGCTCGCACCAAGTCGCTGTTCTCCACGACAAACGACTGATGGCGACCGTCTTCCTTCTCGTTCATCTCCACGACAAGCTCCTTGTCGTCTGGAATGGTAAATTTCGGCAAGCAGAACACCGTCTGCTCCGTCTTCTTGCCAGCCACACGCACCACATAGTTGTAGGCACGGACAGGAAGAAGCACCTGCTCCTGAATGGCGGTTCGCTTTGCTACCTTCTTGTCAACAACCTTGAACGTGATATAGTCCACGTCAAACGGCACGTTGCTCTGGTTCTTGATTTCTGTGTGGAAATACAGCAAGTCGCTGTGTACATAGATGCCCTTCAAAAGGTACTGGATTCCGAAACGCTTGCTGCCGATGTGCTTCACCTTGCGCTTGTTCTCCTTGTGGATGGACTTCATGATGAGGTGTACCAGCATGGGACTTTCCTTGCCCAACTCCTTGAGATAAATCTCCTGCGCATTGTTCGGACGGTTCACCGCCTCACCGTCATGGATGAAGTCCGCCATCTCGATATTGAGCATGAGCGGTTCCTTGGCATACTTCACATTGAATGTGTAGAATGAGCCATCCTCCGTGATGACGCTCATATTGGTCTCTTTCTTGAAGTTCTTCACGGCTGCTTTTACACGGATAACATTCTCCGCACCGTCCGCCTTGCCAGCTATCAAATCCTCTGATCCCAAGTCAACGTACTTGACAGAGGCAGGAAAGAGAATATGAACCGTCTTGTCATAAGTCACTTCCAAACCATGAGGTGGAATCATGCGGTCGAAGGTCAGCTTCTTGGTCAAGCCGTGATAGAGGTTGCTGTTCTCTTCCTTCTGCGGATACACCTCCTTGGTCAAGGTCAGTTTCTCTTCCTGGTCGGAAGAAACATAGCTTACTTGCTCAGTCTTTACGGACTTCTGCGCTTTTTTCTTGCCTGTCTTCTGCGCTGATGCAGTGCAGGCTACGCCCAGCATAAGAGCGAACATGATTGTTGTCTTCTTCATTTTAGTTTGCTTTTAATTAAACTTTTGGATTAAGTGGTATAAATGTTGTTGCCTTTCGGCTAATCTTCCTCTTGGTAGAGCATGACCCTGTAGCCAGCCTTCAGGTGTATCTTGACGGTACGCATCTTCTTGGAGATATACTGCGACACGCCTTGTATGACACCTTTTCCCAAGTCGGAGGCAAGCTGTGCCCCGGCATTGGAGGAAATGTTGATGCTGCTGTTCAGCGAGCTTCCCATGTTGGCACCAACTTCCTTGGCTGCGTCAACCTCCATCGACTTCGGGATGAAGATGCCCTCCTGACCGTCATTGTCATAGACTGCAAGCTCAATCGAGATAATCATGCCGTTGTGCTCAATGGACTTCAAGGCTATGGAAAGCCTTTCGCCTTGCAATCGTGCCACTCCGACAATGACAGAATTTCGTGGTATCTCCCTATTGCCGACACGCATGGCTTCCAGCAGTCTCAACCTTACTGCCTGTCCGTCCGTTATGGTCTGGTTGCCGTGGATGCAGGCAGAAATCGTGTTTTTGTCGGAAACACCACCTCTCCCGATGGCGGTATTGAACCTTGCCGAAGCCTTTTCCGAGTAAGAGGCTACAAACTCCCCGTTACTCATGGGGCGGTTCAAGGACGAGACTACACGCCTTTGCACTTGCCTTACAGGGGAAACCTTGTTTTTTTTCCCTTGGTGACAGCTTCCTTGTTTTCCTCTGTTGCAATTTCTGCTGATGAAGGACTTGCCGCATTGGCATTTCCACCAGGCATGTACTTTGCCGCAAGTTGGTAGGACTTCTCCATAAGGGCGACTTGCTCGTCCATATTGGAACGCTTGTTTTCCTGCTGCATCATGCTTGCTTCCAGCTCATCAAGACGTTTCCTCAACTCAGCATCTTCGCTGCTTCCCCCTTGTTGTGGCTGTTCATAGAAACCGCCCAAGGTCGTGTTCAAGGTTTGGTATGCCTCGGCAGACGAGCGGATGGCATCCGCCTCCTGTCTTTCCGCTTTTGTTGGCTGCTGTCCAGACTGCATCAGGTCAAAGTCCTTTTCTTGCCGTGTAGCTGTAGAATCAATGCCTGGCATGTATTCTCCAAGGGTGCTCATGGCTCTGCTTTTTTCCTTTTGCTTATTGGCAAGATCCTCCTTGGAGTATGCCTTGCGCTTGTCCGCCTCCACATCAGTCTTTTCCGCATCGGGCATTTCCATGTTGAATCCCTTGCTGCCTTTCTCACCTTCTGATGCAGACGGCTTGAAGATAAGCCATAGCACCAGACCGCAGACGAGGCACATGCATGGTATGGCAATCATCTTGTTACGCTTGATACGCTGTTCCTCTGTCAAAGGCTTCTTTTCCTTTGGAGCCTTATCCGGCTCCACCTTGTCATTCTTCTCCTTCTCCATGTATCAATTCATTTTGGTTGGTCACTTGCTGCCCCTTGTCGGTGGGCAACTTTACACTCTCTATGTGCTCAACCTCTATATTAGAGGTCTTGCCGTTTCCGAAGTTGATGATGGCTGAACCTATCATGTAAAGGCTACAGAGGGCAAACAAGCCGAACATGACGAGCACGACTTTCAGTCTCACCCTAGGCGGAAGGGAATCCAGCCTGTCACGCAGTCTTCCCTTCATACCATTCACCTTTTCTTGGATTGTCTTAATCGGATTTTCCATTCTTGCTATTTTTATCGTTCTACTGTACTGATGTCCCTGTTCTCCACAATGGTGAAACCTTCAATGGTAAAACCATTCGGGTTATCATCGGAGCGTGTGGCGTTCACCAACCTGCATACGGTGACAAGACTTCTCTCCGTCACATTGCTCTCTCGGAGTATCACCTGCCGTGCGTAGGTCTTGGCTTGATAAGGATAGTTATCAAAGTTACAGACCACGCTGTCAACTTGCAGCGACTGGTTGATGTTTCCTGCAATGAGTCGGTTATAAAAACCTTTCTCCGCAAAGTCCTGGTAATAGTTGTATGCGCTCTTGTCTGCCAGCAGCAAGGATCGTTTCACGTTGTGCTCGATGGCGCTCTTTTCGGGAGATAGCGTAAAGAACAGCTCATGAAAGCGTCTCACGTGTTCCCTTGCCTCGGCAGGTCTGTTCTGTGAGAGGTCTTGCGAGAGGGCGAGCATCAGTGACTTGCCTCCATCAAGGACGTATATCTTCTCGCGCTGCTTCTCCGCAAATCGGAATGCGAACACCACCGAGCATATTGCAACAACAGCGCAACCGATGACGAGGACGATGCAGAACAGGCGTATCTGTCTGAACGAGGTCTCGATATTCTTCAATGACTTGAATTCCATTTTTCTTTTCGTTGTATTGTTCATGAATGACTATATTTTCTTAAATCCGCTCTTGATGAGCCTTCCGGCACGTCCTGCAACATTTCCAGCCGTTGCTCCTGCGATGCTTCCGCCCAGTGAGCCTGCCGTGTTCACATTCCGGTTGTAGTTGCCGATGCCACCACCTGCCTGTATGATCCATCCCGCAACGGTCGGTATGGTGAAGTAACCGATGATTCCGATGATGAGGAAAACGATGTAAACACCGTTGCTTGCCTCAATGGAAAAGTTCGGATCGTTCTGCAATGCCTCGATGTCGTTTTGCAGCATCAGCACCTGTATCTTGGCAAGGATGGTACTGAACAAGTCCGAAACGGGTAGCCAGAGATAAATCTGTATGTACCTGCAGAACCATTGCGTCAGCGTGGACTGGAATCCGTCCCATACCGATATGGCGAAACAAAGCGGTCCGAGGATGGACAGGACGATGAGGAAGAATGTCCTCAGCACGTCTATGACCAGTGCAGCGGCTTGGAACAGCAGCTCCAGCAGTTCACGGAAGAAATCACGGATGCTCTTTTTCATGCTGTACATGCCACGCTCCACATACATTCCCGCCATTGTCACCACGTCGCCGGGTGACCAGCCGAGTTCGTCAAGCTGCTTGTCAAACTCCTCGTTGCTTACAAGGTATGCGGTTTCCGGATTGCGTTTCATCGCCTCATACTCCAGTTTGTCTTTCTGAGCCCGGTACTCGTTCATGTCGAAGGTCTGTGTCTCCAGCATGGAATGTGTACCTTGAACGATGGGACTCATCACGCTGTTGAGCGTACTGAGCACGATGGTCGGGAAGAACATGATGGCAAGTCCGATGGCAAACGGACGGAGCAGCGGAAATACATCTATCGGCTCTGCCCTTGACAGTGACTGCCAAACCCTCAGGGCGACATAGAACAGCGCCCCAAGTCCTGCAAGTCCCTTGGCAATGTCCGTCATGTCGGAACACAGCGGCATCATCTCGTCATACAGGGAACGCAGTATCTGGTGAAGATTCTCGAAATCCATAGGCTACCAGTATTTCTCGTTTGACTTGCCGTAGAGTCCCATGATGCGGTCAAGGTCGTTTTTCTTCTTGGCACGCAGATAACTCACGGAAATGTTCTTGTTGGTATAATAGCTCACGAGATTGCGATAACGCTTCATCTTCGAGTAGCAGCGTTCCACCACGTCCATTCGCTCCTTGTCCGTCATGGAAAGGGTCGTAATGTTCACTACATTCTTCAGTTCTGTCAGCACATCGTTGCTTTCCTCCAGCAGTTTGGTGTAGCCGAAGCCGATGGCGGAGAGTTCCTCCACGGAGAAATTATCATCGTGCATCATCTTCTGATAGTTGTTGATGTAGATGTCCGTGATGTCGCCCACCATGAGGATGGTCTGCTGCACCTTGCGTGCATCCTTGACGAGGTTGTTCACCGACTTCAGTGCATCGTAGTACTTCTTGCCCTGCTCGTAAATCTTCACGGTCTCCTTGAAGTTGTTGATCATGTTCTGAGCCGTCGAAGACGTGTGGACGATGTTGTTGGACGAGTTGATGATACTCTGCGCAATGTTGGTAGGATCTATGACAGACCACTGTGCGCTTGCCTTTCCCACCATCAGCAGGAACAGGCAGATTGTCATGATTACTTTTGTTCTCATTTTACTTTTGGATTAAGTGGATAATGAATTTCATTTGTTCTCTTGTTTGTCCTCTGCAAGCTGCCGGATGGCGGCTTCCATGTCACCACCGAGTTTCTCCGCCAATGCCCTCACCTCCAGTTTCTCACTTTCCTCAGTCGTATAGGCGAGATATTCCTGCGTGGACACTTCTGTGGCATATACTGCCGACTGCGTTCCGCCAAGTCCTATCCATACTTCCTTGTAGAGACGTGACGGGTCGTTGGACTGGTTGATGGAGAGAATCTGCGACTTCTCCTTTTCCGTCAATCCGAGCAATGACTGTATCTGCTCGAACTTGTTCATGAACTTCCTCTGGTCAAGGAGTATCTTGCAGTCTGAGTTGTTGATGATACTGTCCTTCACGATAGCGGAGGATACGATGTCCTCTACTTCCTGGGTTACCACAACCGCCTCACCGAAGAACTTTCTGACCGTCTTATAGAGATACTTGATATAGGACGCCATGTTTGCCGAAGCTATCGCTTTCCATGCTTCTTCTATCACTATCATCTTGCGGATGCCTTTCAGGCGGCGCATCTTGTTGATGAACAACTCCATGATGATGATGGTCGTGACTGGGAACAGGATTGGATGGTCCTTGATGGAATCTATCTCGAAAACGATGAACCGCTTGTGCAGCAGGTCAAGCTCCTTGTCTGAGTTAAGCAGATAGTCGTACTCACCACCTTTGTAGTAAGGTTCCAGCACGTTGAGGAATCCGTCTATATCAAAATCTTTCTCACGGACTTTCTTTTCTTCCAGTACCTTGCGGTATTCCGTTCCCACAAACTCATAGAAGGTGTTGAAGCATGAAATGATGTCGCTTTCCTCTTTCAGTTTACCGATGTAGAGCGACACGGCATTCGACAAGGCAACCTCTTCCGCTCGTGTGGCAGGCTCGTTGTCCTTCTTCCAAAGCGTCAGGAGCAATGTCTTGATGCTCTCTCGCTTCTCGATGTCAAAGACCTTATCCTCGGTGAAGAACGGATTGAATGAGATGGGACTCTCGTCCGTATAGGTATAGTAGATACCGTCCTTTCCGCCTGTCTTTCTGTTGATCATCTCGCAGAGTCCCTGGTAAGAGTTTCCGGTATCGACCAAGACCACATGCGTGCCTTGCTCGTAATACTGTCTGACGAGGTGGTTCATGAAGAACGACTTTCCGCTTCCCGATGGTCCGAGCACGAACTTGTTGCGGTTGGTTGTCACGCCTTTTCTCATCGGCAGGTCAGAGATGTCTATGTGCAGCGGCTTGCCACTGATGCGGTCTGCCATCTTGATGCCGAACGGTGATGAAGAATCCATATAGTTGGTTTCCTCCGTGAAGAGGCACACTGACTGCTCAATGAAGGTATGGAAACTCTCCTCTGACGGGAAATCACCCTCGTTGCCGGGTATCGCAGCCCAGAAGAGTGTCGGACAGTCCACCGTGTTATGACGTGGCACACATTCCATGCTTGCCAACTGACTGCCAACATCGTTGCGCAGGTGTTTAAGTTCTTCCATGTCCTCGCTCCATGCCAGGACATTGAAATGGGCACGGACAGATTGCAAGCCTTGTGAGTGAGCCTCGTTCAGATACTCGTCAATCCATTCCTTGTTGATGGCGTTCTGTCGGCTGTACCTTGACAGCGAGTGCATGTTACGTGCGGTCTTCTCGAACTTCTGCAAGGTCTCGTCACTGTTGTCTATGAAGACATACTGGTTATAGATATGGTTGCAGGACAACAGCAAGCCAACTGGAGCGGCAATAGATAGTCGGCAGTCACTTCGATCAGTGGACAATCGCTCAAAGCGGTTGTCCGTAGATACTTCCGTTGGCAGGTCTTCCGTTTGCGACAAGGTATGAAGGCATAGGTGTTTGTTTCCGATACGCATACCACTTGCAGACAATTCCATATCCTCCAAACATTGCACGTTCTCCGTGGAGAGCGATAGGTACTTGCCTACAAATCCAGTTGTTCGTTCCGTACCTGTGATTTCATCATCCGTCAGTCTGCGTAAGGAGATATAGCCGGAGTCGTTGATGATTCTTGCGAACTGTTCCACTGCATCGAGGAATCTTGCGACCGTTTCCTTGTCCTTGATTTCCTTGGGGATGATATGCCCACGGCACAAGGTGGAAAAATTGCTCTGGTGTGCCATGCGCTCCTTGGAGGTCTTGGTAAGGAACAGGTAACACTGGTGATGCAGGTAAGGACGCTCATTGAAGTGTCTCTCGTAGCTTCTTGACAGAAAGCTCATATCGCTTTTCAGCAAGTCCGGCGCATAGTTCTCTTTCACGAACCAGTCCTGCTTGTGGACAATGCTGTAGTCGGGCAGCACCTTGATAGCCTTGCACCATGCGGCATGTACCGACTCATACTCCTGCGATGTTACCGTGAAGATTTCGGGGAGCGTCACCTCGTAGGCGACCGTGATGTCGCCATTCTTGGAGATAATGCAGCCTTGCTCCACGGCAAGCAACGGGAACTTGCTTTCAAGGGTGCTTGATTTTCTGATATTTCTCATTCTTCTTTCTTTTTATGTTTGAACATTCGGTTTGTTTTCCTTCGGTTGAGGATATAGCGTGGATGGCTCTTGGCGGCAAGGAGCTTCATCAGTCCATGCTCTCCGTACTTGTTGTTCAGGTAGAATGTTCCCCATACAAGCAATGATCCGAGCGTGAGACCCAAGCCGATGCAGACCAGTTGGTCCGCACCTGCCATATAGAGGACTACCACAAGGAAGAAGACGGCAAGCAGTCCACCTGCGAAGATGAAGAGGTACTGTGCCTTCAGTCCCTTGAACTCAACCGAATGACCAATGCCCTTGTTGATTGGGTAGTCAGCCATAAGTCTTATACCTTATTATATTATAAGAAGAACGAGCGGAGGATGGTTGCGCTCACGATAAGGAAGATGCAGGCTCCGAACCAGCTTGCGGCAGTCTTGCTCGTGTCCGGATCGCCCGACGAGAACTTGCCATACACCTTGATGCCTCCGATGAGACCTACCACGGCACCGATGGCGTAGATGAGTTTCGTTCCTGGATCGAAATAGGAGGTCACCATGCTTGTTGCCTCGTTGATACCTGCAAGTCCGTTGCCTTGCGCAAATGTCTGTGATACGGCTGCGACAATCATCGCAGCGAGAAGAATGATTCTGTTTTTCTTGTTCATAAATCTTTTTTGTCTGTGCCTTGGGGATTGGATGGTCCCGACTGGCGGTTGATACTTTTGTTTACTCATGCGGCATGATGCCGACTTGTGGATTCAGTGGCGAGCTGAGATTTTAGCCGTAGTCTTTCTTTTTCATTGGTGTACTGTCTTGTTGTTAGATACGATATGCCTTGAGTCCTTCATCAAACGCAGCCTTTATTTCGGCATTGTGGATGTTGAAGTGCTCGTTGATGATATTCTCGATGAAACTTGCCATGGAAACCTGTCCTTTGCCTACGACACTGACAAACTTCATTACTCGCTCATGAGTTTCCTCACTGATGCTTACCTGTCTGCCAAGTCTTGCAGTAAAGCCTGCATCCGTCATGAACTTGCCGATGTACCCATTTCTGTTGTTGGTACTTGACGACATGGTTACATTCACTATGGACTGAACACAGATGTGCTCCTTAGTCCCGTTGTTCTTTCTTGCTTTTTTCATAATTCTCATTTTTATTGTTATACAAAATCTCTGATATTGAAATCCTTGAAGTCTTCTGGTACAACAAGTTTCTTCTTTTTGATAGCTTTTGTTGCTTTTTCTGATGTAGGCTTGATGGTGGAAACGCTCGACATGTGCAATTCCATCAACGCATTCATTCTGCGTTTGATCTGCTTGGAACGTTCCGCTATCATGTTGAAAAGTTCATTGCCTTCCATTTCAATAAACACCTTGCCAGCATGAGCACATTCTTCGTTTGTGGCATTCGGCTTGCTTGCTGTTTCAACAGCCTTGTCTATCTCCTCAAAGCTATTGCCACTTGCTTGTTCAACAACAGGCTCTTCTTCTGATTCATCGTATTTCACGTCAACATCCTCAATACGTGTATCTGTGAAAACTTCATCCAACTTATTGTCAGGAATACGGGCGGACTTCACCAAAGATTGATCATCCTCGAATGTAACCTCATTTTCCCTTATTGTTTCACCATCATCCTCCTGTTTAATTTGCACAGGTTCGCTTGGGACTTTTTTCGGTGAGACAGTATAGATGTGTCTGACAATGAAGTCATCAGCAGGAATAGGCGGACTTTCCTTAGGTGCCACATTAGTCTTTTCTATTCTCAACTTGCTTCTAAGCCAGATGTCGGCATCAAATACCAATACTGCTATACTCCACATAAAATACAGGAGTACAATTATCAATAACATTATTCCCATATTACCACATGATTATATCCTTGTTATTCTTCTTATACACCTCTTTGATAACTTCCCCATACTTTTGGAAATGTTCTGTCAGCACATGGTCTATATAGCCCGACAAGGACATATCCTCACGGTTAATGACAGACACGAGGCGCATGATGGTTTCATGATACTCCTTTCGGATGTATGTCATCTTGCCAGAACGAGCCGGATTCTCAGACCTGCGAATATACCTTTCTTGGTATTCATCCATGAGAGATGAAGTACCCTTGGAAGGCATTGCTTCTTTTTGTTTACTTACCTCGCTCTTTAGTGCCTCCTTCTGTATAGGTTCTTCCGTTGAAGCCCTGCTTGGTGGCATGTGTGGTCGGAATGAGTTTCTGAACTCTTCCGAGTCAATGGTTACTTTTAGATTCTTTGCCATACACATTATTTCTTGATAATGGATAATAATTCGTCAGCCAATTTCTCTATGTTGCTGCCCTTTATCAGTTGCTTGTCGGGAGGTAGAATCGTAGAGCGAAAGACAACCTTGTTACCATCCTCTGCACATTCCTTTCTGAAACGCTTACTGTCTGGGATGTAGGTGTTCAACACAGACAATCCCAATCCGTCCATCACACGACCAGCTTTCTCATATAGGTTTGTTTTCTCTCTTGCATCAACCATGTTCCAAAGCATATTCAGTTCCTTGATATTTGTCTTGCCGACGCTGATGAACATATCGTTCAACTGGCTGGCGAACATGATGGAACTTCTCAACACAACATTGTCTGCTGTAATCGGGCAAAAGATGTAGTCCATCGTGGCAATGGTCTCGATGACACCGAGGTTGTCAATCGTTCCTGCGAGGTCAAAGAAGATAAAGTCCGGCGGAGTATCCATTTCCAAGAAAGGCTTTACTGTTTCCACAGCCTCGTCGGGACGACTCTCCACGATTGGATAGGCAGGCTTGCCTGTTCTTCTCATCATCTCATGCGTCTGTCTCAACAGATACTCATTACTCTCGATGTTCTGCATGTCACGCTCTCTCATGTCCTTGATGCTGAACTGTGGAAAATCACAGTCAACCACCACGACATCGTAACCTCTGACATAATAAAGGTAACTTGCCATCAACACCGTTAGTGTTGTCTTGCCAGCTCCTCCCTTTTGGGTGGAGAAGGCGATGAATGTTGGTTCTTTCTTCATGTTTGTCTTTTTATGAGTTATACATCTTGTTTGTTATAATGCGGTATTGCATTTTTATTTGTGATACATCCTACATGCTATGGTGCAAATCTATGAGCCATGAGGCTTGCAAGTGATATTATATGTTATGCAACTTTCGTATCAGTTATACTGTTTTTATGCTTGCTATATGGCTTTTATATATGTCATGCTTCATAACTGTTCTATAGCCAGTCTGTATGTCATGCCACATTTGTGCATACTTATATTACATTTTACATATCAAGCATTTTGCATGTCAAACGTTTTATCATATTACATGTAATACGTTTTATATGACTGCATTGGAGCATCTGAATATGCCGTCTGTTTTGCATCATTTAAGACACGTATATCTGTCATTCACGCTGCAAAGTAACAACGAAAAATCCGAAAAACAATGGTTTTCAAATCCTGTGGCAGCATGTTGC
>OFMP01001248.1_pt1 | contig 13705 bp, 7 predicted proteins | sample 1541841 | NCBI WGS metagenome assembly OFMP01 (sample SAMN04209226, study PRJEB22552) | human gut metagenome | biome: gut; material: feces | host: Homo sapiens | place: USA: Oklahoma
CTTGCTTGCTTGCTTGCTTGCTTGCTTGCTTGCTTGCTTGCTTGCTTGCTTGCTTCCAGATTTTAATTTTACATTCATTAATGTTCAATACCCCCACAACATTTTTATAAATATCTTTGCGACAGCTTCTGCTGTACTTTTACTATAATTATACTCTACAGCCAACTTGTGTCAATTTACTAACAGACGGTCAAAGGAAAGATTCTGACACACCCCTTTCAATGTGTGCGCACTGCGGAAAGCATCTTCATAATTTTTATTTTCCAATGCCTGTTTTAACTGTAGATAACTCTGGTCTTCAAGGAACTTTAATGTAAATCTCTAAATCAGTGCTTCGCTGTGAAGGCGTCCCAAAACAGCCTCATAGTTTCCTCCGATAGCTTTATAGCACTCCTGCATTGTCATCTTTTAGCCCTGTCAATTGTATTCCACTAATTCATGAACCTCTGCTAATCATTATGAACATACCTTAAAATCGTTTTTATAACTTCCTCAATCACAATCGGCTTTGACAAATGTGCATTCATTCCTGCATCCAGTGATGCCTGAACATCTTCACCAAATGAATTGGCTGTCATTGCTATAATAGGAATGTTTTTTCCATCCGGTCTGTCATTCATCGTCCTGATTGCTTTTGCCGCTTCATAACCGTTCATTTCAGGCATCATGATATCCATCAGGATTACATCAAATGTGCCTTCCGGATGATTTCTGAAAATCTCAACAGCATTCTTTCCATCTACAGCTCTTTCTACATTCATTCCAAACTCTTCCAGCTGCACGGTCGTAATTTCTGAATTCAGCTCATTATCCTCTGCACACAAGAACCTCATTCCTTTCATAATATCATCATATGTCTCACTTTCTTCTACCTGCAATGCTGACGAAACAGACTCTTCTGCAATTTTAAGATCCATAAAGACCTCAAAACAACTTCCCAGTCCCAGTTCACTATCGACATCAATAGTTCCTCCCATTGCTTCAATCAGATTCTTGGTGATCGCCATTCCAAGCCCTGTTCCCTGTATCTTATTTGTCAGGGAATTTTCTGCACGGGTAAAGGCATCAAAAATCCTGTCCTTGAAATCTGCCGACATTCCCATACCATTATCGCAAACTAAAAAGCGATACTTTGCATAAACAGATGAATTTGATTCACATTCCTCTGCCAGAAGCTGAATTTCTCCGCCTTCCTGTGTATATTTTATTGCATTAGACAGCAGATTGCTGAAAATCTGCATCAGATGAACCTGATCCCCATTCACCCACTCATGCCGGATGTTTTCTTTTGTAATTGTAAGAGTCTGCTTCTTTTCATATATCTGAGAACGAAATATAGTATCAAGCTCCTGTATGAAATCCAGAATAGAAAAATCAGAATACTTGAAGACAGTTTTTCCTGCTTCAATCTTACTCATATCCAGAACTTCATTAATGATCCCTAACAGATGCTGTGATGAAGTGTCAATTTTATCCGCATACTCTATTACCTTGCCTTTATCACCGGCATCATGTCTGATCAGGGACGTAATACCAATGATCGCATTCATAGGAGTACGTATATCGTGAGACATATTGGCAAGAAAACTGCTCTTGGATCTGTTCGCTTCCTGTGCCACCTGAAAAGCATCCTCTGCCGCCTGTTTAGCCTGACGCAGTTTTGTATTCACTTTTTCCAGCTTGGCATTATTTTCCCGTTCCAAACGGATTGCTTCCTGCTGATTTCTGTACATAACAAAGGAAATCCCCATCATAACACAGGCAGCTACGATAACCGTAAAGATAACGATAAATACCATAATAAAATTGACAAGTTTTAATGTATTCGTAGCAACATACTCCGCCGGAACCAGAAAGATAAGTGTCCATTCGGCATTTTCCATTCTTTTTAATCCGTAAAAATATTCTGTTCCGTCCAGAACTGCATTAGAATAACTGCAGCCTTTTTCTTCCAGTTCCGCCTTTGTTTTCTCAAAGGAAGAATTGTGAAGATACTTCATATTCTGTAAAACAGAAAATACATTATGGCCCTTGATCAGTTCCACCTGATTGCTGTTGGACAGTTTAGATCCATTATCATCCAGTACATACACACTGTTGTTTCCGTTATAAGCTTCGCAGTTAAAATATGGATTTAGCTGTTCCATGTCCTGGGCAATTCCAAAATAGAGAATTGAAGTTTTCTTTTCTCCGTTTTGAAGATGTATGGGCTCCGGCAGACGATTCAGAAATACCATCTCTGACTGATTATCCGTCATGGAATCAAAAACAAAACTGATCTTTTCAGGACTTTCTTCAAAATAGTCCAGATCCCGGAAAAGTCCTCTTTTTCCGGATTCTGTATAATATCCACCTTCTGAATCCACTGCCATCAACGTGATCTTATGATCTGCATATGCTGATAATTCATATTTCTTTTTCATATGTCTGCAGAGTTCATCTGTAGTCTGTACGTTTGCATCTCTCAGATAATTACATTCTTCCGTTACCCGGTCCCAGTTTGAATCAATCACATCCTCCAGATTTTGAAACATCTGACGGGTAATCTCTTCCATCTGGTTTAATCGTTCTTCATAGATAATATCCTGGATATAACTATGATACAGGAAAAAGAATGCAAGAAACATCGCTATACCAGTCATACAACAACCCAATATTAAGTTCCGGTAATTCTTTGCCTTATGCATCCTTCCCCTCCGCTTATTTCCATTCAGCGTCTGCTTCATTTAAAGTCTCAAATTGTCCAAAATACTCTTTTGCCGCATCCATACCTACAATACCACTGTCTGTCACTTCCGTTTCCGATGCCAGTTTTTCACTGATTCCGGAAATTGCAACCTGATAAGTCTTTCCATCCTCCAGTTCCATATCTTCAGGATTTACCAACATATATGGATAATTCTTGCCTGTACCAACTGCATCATAACCTTCTTCATACAATGCCTGAATCTGTTTTCCTGTCAGCCTGATTGTTTTAATCGTCTGTGACCAGCCAGTCGGAAGAATGATACATACATCATAGTCTGTAATATTCTTTGCATACAGTTCTCCGCTCACACCATCATTGTTCTGGTTCGTACCATTTCCACTGATCCATGTTCCAAGGGATATAAGAGCAACGTCACTTCCGGTTGCCTCGGCAAAGCATCTGCCCACCAGCTTTGCACAGCTTTCCTGTGAAATTTCCTCTGTAGCTGTTGTGATCACTTCCGGCTGATTATTTACCACGCTGTCCTGATCCTCATCCAGCTGATCTGCCACATCCTTTATTGATGCCTTATCCTGCATGAATTCCTGCATTTTGGTTCCGGTATTTACAATCGTATTTTCCCATCCGGAATAAATAAACGGTGTCGTATTCCCTGCATTGATAAAATCCGAAATATCTGCATAGAAGGTGTCATCTGCCTTTGCATCTTTGAAAGGAAGCAGTCCTGCTTTTAATGTACTGTCCGGATACAGGGCACTGGTTCCTTCTACCGTAGACAGCACCTTCATGACTTTTAATGCATCTTCAAGTTTCTCAGGATCATTCTCCAGCTTTTTATTCAATCCATAAAAACGGTTTACATTTAAAATAAATACATTCTTGCTTCCATCTTCAGACAGGTATGGCATCAGACCAAATTTGTCCGTTGTATCTTCTGATTCCATAATGCCATTCTGTGGTCCCAATAGAAACAGTGAATTTCCCTTTATAAAAGCTTCTCTTGTTTTACTATCATCTACCGGATCACTGTTGCTGCAGTCAAGCATACCGAGATTTTTCCATTTCTGGATATATTCCATGCTGTCCATCATGCCTTCCGTGTCACTGACATTTGCCTTTCCTGACAGGTAATCTTTCTGCCACTGCTTTCCAGACATAGTACCAAGGAATCCCGCATCCGCAATATTACATATATACTGGAAGGCTGAACCAGGATACTGAATCTGTGCCATACATAACGTAACTCCTGCTTCTTTTGCCTTGTCTGCAAGTTCTTCAAGCTCTGTAAAAGATGTTGGCAGCTTCCAGCCATGCTTCTCAAGCAGTGTTTTATTATAGGTGATTCCATAACAGTTGTACAAAGATGGAAGCATATAAAGTGCACCCTCATCGGATACATCTTTCAGACGTGATTCCACATAATTATCTGTAAAATCGTATCCTGAGAGATCAATCATCTTATCACTGACATCCACCACATCTGGCTTATAAAAAGTCTGTGTGCAGATGTCCGGAAGATCATCTGCCTCTAACATATTCTGCAGACAGGTTGTTGTATTTGCTCCGCTGTACGGGACTACTTCAAGCTCAATCTCTGGATATGTTTTATGCACTTCTTCTATAAAATTGTCCACTTCCAGATAAGGAGCCATAAAAGTAATTGCTTCGTGCTTCTTTGGTGTTTCATCTGTTTTCCCACACCCTATAAGTCCTGTTGCCGCTATACATGCCAAAATAAGACATGCACTTTGTACTTTTTTGATTTTCATATTTTTCTCTCTTCTCCGATAAAATCATTATGGTTCCGTTTATGAAATAACATCCCTGCTTGCAGGATTCTTCGCCTGCGAAGGGTCGCTTCAGCGACATAATTCCCCTCCGTCGCAGTGCGATCCTGCCCGGAGGGCTTTTTTATGTTATAGGAACATTACGGAGTAATTTCCTATAACATAAAAAAACACCGTCTCACAGACAGCGCACATCATTTCATACAACTGGCTGCCATTTTACAGGCCCTTTAGCTTTGCGTCACAGACTTTCATCTGCTTTGCCGATCGTCGTTCTATTACAGATTGTAAATTTATGCAAAATATTGATTTCATTATACTCCTACATTCCACTGTACACAAGAAAAACCTCGCCGCTTTAACGCTAAAAAAAGAACAGTCGATTATATATTCGAACTGTTCTCCTATAACCTGAAAAACTTTTGTTTAGCGGTTCCCCCGTTTATTATGATTAATTGACTTGAAATTGCATTATTCTCAACAGAATTCGAGAGAAAATTTTCTCTTATCGTAATATACTTCTAACCAAATCAATGTAATTCAGCTTTACCGTTTCATAGGAAATATTGTCAGAAATCAATTTCATAGTTGAATCAGCATAATCATCAGCATAAAAATCTTCTCTTATGAGTTTTTCTGCTACAGCCAGCAGATCAACATCCTCCCTGGCAGACGGGGTTATTTTAATATCCATGCCTGATCTGTGCTTTCTAACATCTGCAAAGAGCCTTTTGAAATCATCATCCATTGAAATATAATTTTTCAGCTTAAAGATATCATATAAGTGTCTGGAATTTCTCGTTGCTCTTCCTACCATATAATAATCACACACAGCAAAAATTTTATCTATAATTGTTCTGGATAGTGCCTGTGTCTTCATCTTAAATGGTTCTAACCCATAGTCTCTCAAAATCTCCGCTTCTTCTGTTGCGAGACAATCAAATATTATACTTGTAATTTCCTTTTCTTCTGTTGGATAAGAATACGACATCAATGCTGTCTCCAGCTTCACATATGGTCGCAGACCTCTTTTATCTTCTGAGCAAACTGAATCATATAAGAAATCATAGTGATTATAGTCCTTATCGCTTTCAATAAACTTCCAATTATCAATTGCTAAGTCTAAATCTTCGCTAATTGGTTGTAATAACTGATATTTGATTTTCTTTCTTCTGGCTTCTCCCAAATGTTCTTCAAATGTAATATCAATATCCTCTGAAAAACGGTCTATAGCATGATAAGCCTTGGAAAGGGATGTTCCACCCTTAAACACCACATTAGGATTTCTCTGTACAAGTTCTTTTAATATCATTGTCACATAATAATCTTTTTCCACGATACTTTCATCTATGCCCGTTCGCTCTGATACCGTTACAATAATATCCCTCAACAATTCCTTATCATCTTTATGCAAATACATCATCCAACCTCAATTCATAATAATATTTAAATATTGCAATCGGAAACTCTCTTATATAACTATCCACGTCTTTTTTTGTGATGCCATGTATCCGCACAAATTGAGATACTTTATCATGAGCCACATCATAGCTTTCATCCAGATACACATCCAGATTCTTTAATAAGTCAAGTAACTGCAGCACATAAACATTTTCTTCATTTACCGGAACCACTGGCTTTCTTACAATGAATGTTCTCTTTCCAATTGGAACTTCTCTTACTTTTGCAGCCATATTGTTGCTGACAATCTCAACTTTATTGGGAACCTGCGTTGAAATTCCCAACTGATTGGCAAATGTATTTCCCGAATAGAAGCCATCTACTTTCCCACCTCTGGAAACATATTTGTATCTGGCAACCGTATCTGCATTTACACCTACACTTGTTTTTAATCGTGATTTCTTAGGCAAATAATAAATGCCGTTCTCATATTTCTGCAGTTTTCCTTCATTGCATAACTTTTTTAACTGCTGGTTTACTGCAGATTTTGTAATTCCCTTAATCACTATATCAGAAAAGAATATAGGCTCTGCTTCCTTATAATTGTTTTTCAAAAATTCATATAGCATAAACCTCTCTCCTTCTATCTAAATATTTGTAATCATCTAAGTTATTTTTGTTAATTATATTCTATTCTTATTCTTAAGCTCTGTCAATGTTATTTTGATAGCTATTGTTAGTGTATCCAGAGCAAAATAAAACATAAAAGAATCTTTCATTCTTTTCTCTGGACAAATAAAAATACGGCATCACACAGACCGGCTCATGTGATACCGTAATATTCTTTCTTATATCTTCAGCACTCGCAATCACAACCTGCAACGATAATGATATGACACACAGAATGATTGCTGTAATTTTTCTTAAAACAACAGCTCCATCTGATCCCCCACTTCAATTCTCGCAGTGACAAGCTCATCCGGTTCTTTCCCTCTTTTGTGTTCGGCTTTCAGGTACTGGGCACCGCCTCTCAGACTTGCAGCGATCAGATTCAGCACATATATATTGTCAAAACGATTATAGATGGACTCTCCGCCCAGACCGGTAAGGCAGATAAGCTGTGTGTTGCTCTTTTTTGCCATATCCATCAGCGGGATCAGCAGATGGGAGGCATTGGTCTGTGCGAACGGGTTGTCCATGATCAGAACCTTTCCCTCATTTTTATCTGCAAAAATGTCCGTATCATCCCGTCTCATATAATACAGAAGGCTGGACAGGATTACAAATGCAGACAGAAATCCTTCTCCGCCTGAATTTCTGGAAACCTCCTTCCAGGTAATCGGATATTCTCTCTGGGCTTCAATCTTATAAAGATGAATCTGTACATTTCCGATTCCTACCACCTGATCATAGAGATTTCTGGTAGTAATAGCGGAGCCGAAAAACTCCTGTGCGTTTTCATTTTTCTCGAAAAGTTCCACGCCTTCCATGGTGATCTTATCAATAAAGTCTTCCAGCCGCAGACGGTAAAGCCCTGCATTTTCTTCCCAGTCCGGAAGCTGAATCTTTAACATTTTGATATTTCTTTCCCTTATGGTGATGGTTGAATTATGGTCGATTTTTCCAAGGTTACTGTGGATTTCCCGGACATAATCCTCCAGAAGTTCTGTGATACGTTCCTTCTCCCTTTCTACTACAGAAATATCGATCTCCAGCTTCTCCATAAGGCTGTCATAGGACTGCACTGTAGTTTTTAACTGAGTCAGGACACGCACTGCATCATCGGAAAGCTCCAGCATCTGTTCCAGCGGTTTCCTGTAAAAATCATCCTGAAAGCTTTCCATACGGACAATCTTATTCAGTGTCCGCACCAGTTCTTCCTTCTTCTGTCTGGTATCCCGCATTTTCTGATTATAATCCCTGATCAGGATTCCCTTGCAATTTCTTAATTCTTCCGCAGACAGATTCTCCGAAACCGGCTCATGGTCTTCTGCAGCCACAGGAATCAGTTCATTATACTCTGATAAAGCAGTCAGATTCTCTTCATAGCTGCGAAGCTTTCCGCTTAAAAACTCCTCCTGCTTCTTCTCTTCTTTCTTCTCATAAAGAAGCTGATTTTTCCTTGCCTGAAAATCCTGTCCCTGAATCTCATCCTTTGGCAGAGGTTTCTCCATACCGCAGACAGAGTGGATTCTTTTTGTCAGTTCGCTGATCTTACTCTGAGCCACTGCTGCCTTTTTGTCTGCATCATTCCACTGCATATCCTTTGTCTGGATCTTTCTGCGGAAATCTTCCAATACTCCCTCCTGGTGTGACTCTTCTTTTCTGTCATAGATCACGCCGGACCACTGTTCAGGCTTTAAGTGATATTTTTTCTGAAGATAATCCAGATCTTCCTTTTCCCTCTGGTAACGTGCGGCAGACCTTCTCTCCTGCTCTTCCAGATTCTTCAGTTCCTGTGAAAGAACAGAGGTGATTGCCTCATAACGTACTTCCATCTGCTCCGGCGACATGCTGTCAAATCCAAACTGCTGGCTCTGCTGTTTCCTGACCTCATCTGACTCTCTGCTGCCTGCCTCATATGACGCATATCTGGTATATTTTTCATCCAGTTTGTCTTTTTCTCTCTCCAGCATATTCAGATTATGCTCCAGAGTCATTTTCTCCTCCAGAAGCTTTTCCTGTCTGTCCTTTGCAAGCTTCTGGTTTTCCCGGAAACGAGTTTCATCCTTTTTACATTTTTCAAGCTCATTTCGATTATTTTCATAGAAAGCATAATCTTTTTCCAACTGGGAAAAATCTTCCAGACGCTGTTTCTGACGGTCAATTTCCGCAGCAGATTTTATGAGCAGATTCTGCAGCTTTTCATGTGCTGTCTTCAGACTGTCAAGCTCCTGCGCTGCATCCCGGATATCCTTTTCCAGAGATTTTTTCTCTTCCTCAAGAGTTTTCAGAAGCTCCTGGATTTCTTCCCATTTTTCTTTTGTTACAGACTGGTTTTTCAGTGTTTCCTGACGCTGAAAATACTCTGCGTATTCCTTTTTGCGCTGATCTACAGCCTGATTTAGCTTCTCCAGTTCTTTCTTTTTCTCCCAGATCATTGCCTGAAGCTTTTCTTCATCCAGGAGGTTTTCATTAAACAGAATATAAAAGCTAATTCCAGGGAAATTTACGATTTTGTCTGTGTACTTTTCCTGAAATTCTTCTATTTTCTCACGCTCTACAATAGGCACAGGGAAGGATGTGCAGACGTTTCTGTCGTTTCGTCCCAGCTTCTCGATTTCCTGTCGGGTAAGAATCAGGGCATATGGCAGAAATGGATTCTTACGAACCAGCATCTGGTTTTTCTTCTGGGAGTATCCGTTCTTTTTCAGCCATTCCATACCATAAACTGTGTGAATTCCCAAATCATCCATTTCTTTCTCCAGCTCCTCAGGAAGCTCCAGAATCTTTCCGCTGGTAAGGCTTAAATATTCTTTTTCCAGAGAATCCTCTTCCTTTTCCAGATTCCGCCGCAGCTCCTCCAGTTCACGCAGCTTTCGGCCAGAGTTCTCCAGTATCCTGTCAGTATCCAGAAGATGGCGTTCCTCCATATCCAGATATTTCAGGATATTCTTCCTTATTTCCAGTTCATTCTGATAGAGCTGATAGGTATGTTCCTGGTTCTCTGTCTCTGACTTTTTATGAATCAGGGCCTCTTTCTTATCCTCCAGACTGCGCTCCTGACGGCGGATCAGCTCCTTGTCAGCTTCCCATTTCTTCTGATTTTCTGTACGTTCCCTCACTGTTTTTTGCAGTTCCTGTTCGTACATCTGGCGACGGATTTCCAGTGTTCCGGCTTCATAGGTTCCCAGAATATTTCGTACTAATTCTTCCTGATACTTGACATTATACTGGTTTTCCAGACGGGTATAGGATTCTATCTGACTTTCCAGTTTTCCTTTTCTGCCAAAGCAGTCGCGGATCTTCTCTTCCAGTTCCTCGGATCTTTTCGCCTCATCCTGTGCTTCTTTTCCCTTTTTCTGTATATTTTCAGACAGGTTTTCCTGCTGTTGTCTGTTATCCTGAATACGTTCTTCGAAAATGTTTTTCAAGGTCAGGCCAAGTGCTTTTCTCTCCGGTTCCAGATCAGCTCCCTGCTGTCTGGCAACTGCGATTTTCTCCCTGAGAAGATCCAGTTCCTCTTTTTCCTCTGATACAGAATCCTGCTGTCTGGCACATTGGAGAATATGAAGCTTCTTCTCTGTCTGTTCTGCCTGCACCTGAAGATTTTCACGCTCCATATCGATCATATCACGATTTCCGATATGAAGATTCTTCTCTTCCTCATAATCATAGACCTGGCTGGAAAGCTCCTCGTATTCTACTCTGGAAAGCTTTTGATCCAGATCTTCCAGCACTTCTTTTGCATGATCATGAGCTTTCTCAGTCTGGCTTAAGAGTCCATTTACATCATGGATAAACCAGGCAATTTTATTCTGCTGTTTTCCTTCCTCTGTCTCCGCATTCTGATACTCTTCTGCCTGAGTCTGAATCCCATTTGCTTCTTCCTTAAACTGACGGATCGTGTCTCGCCGTTTAATTTTGGAACGGTTATCCTTATACTGTCCTGCATATTTTTCCAGAATAGACTGGAACTCTTTAATGCGGTTTTTGTCCTTATTCAGTTTGCTCTCAATAGCCTCAAGAAACCATTTTTCTGTCAGTCCTTTTTCATCTCTGCAGTCTGCAAAAAGATCTGACAGACCGGATTCCTTCAGGTTGATTTTCTTAATAATGGTTTCCCATTCTTTATAATTGATCTGATATTCCATCAGTTTATCGAAGTACTGGCGGGACTGGGCATAGTTTGTCAGATCATAATAGAAGAACTTCATATCCCTGTCTTTTTTGTAGGTTTCAAAAAGCTGTCTGCAGGAGTTGAAATTCTTCAGGATCATCTCTTTTTTGCCTTTTTCCACTACAGGAAGATGGTGGATATCCTGAATACAGGGGCTTTGATATTCACTGACAATTCCAATAATATCCAGATTCTCTTTTCTGTCCTCTTCCATATCCTGGGATTTTCTGACCATAAGACCTGTAAGAACATAGCCAGCTCCCTGATCCAGCGCCCATTCCACCAGGATAAAGGATGGCTTATTGGTAGTAAAATAGCTTTCAAATAATCGGTCTTTGGTATTGCGGTATCTTGGATGCACAAAGGGCGCAGTCAGCATCTGGACAAGAACAGATTTCCCACCGCCGTTCTGCAGAGAAATCAGTGTGCTTTCTCCATTAAAATACAGAGTTTCATCGCTGATACGGTATGCATTGTTATTATAATTCACGTTGATCAGACGCACTGCATTAATCTTACTCATCTTTTGCCACCCCCAGTACTCTCAGAACCCGCTGGTAATTATTCTGGTTCAGAAGATTCCAGTCCATAAAATTATCCAGCTTTCTGGTTGTTTTTATCATCTCATCCTGCACCACATACTCGATCAGTCCCTGTTTCTGAAGGAACATCAGGATATTGTAGATAAAGCCTTCCTTGGTTGTTTTCATCCTGGAACCTCTGTCATCAGACTTCAGCGCCTCGTAAGTTTCATAAAGGATTTTGAAAGAAATCCCAGCAGTATCTTTGGGATTCTTTCCATCTTCCTCCTCTTCAGTGGCAGTCTCTTCTGCTGCCCCTTCCTTCAGGCGGGCGGAAAGACAGTTCATAAGCTCTCCCACACGCATATATTCCCTGGATTTACTGCTGCTTCCCTGTCCGTCAAAGAATTCTACCAGCAGCGTAAGGATCACAAACTGTGACAGATAATAATCCTTGTCCGTTGCTCCGGATTTACACAATGTACTTTTAAGCTGCTGCTTGGAAAAGCCAAGGAAATTGTTCTCCTCTTTGGGAATCAGATAAATAACATTCCCGTATCGTTCGATATTGCAGCCGGCGATATCACCCTGAGATTTCACCAGATTCCTGATTGTTTCTTCTTCTGCATATGCCTTATATAAAAGCAATTCATCTTCTTCCCGCAGCTCATGATGTTCCAAGAGATAATAAAATATCTCCTGACTAGTGCGGATTTCCTCTGCTTCGTATGCCATATCTATTATTCCTCATTTCTCATGATTCGGATCAGGATATTAGAACAGCGAATGCTTTTTTTCACTCCGTTTTCGCTGAAAACATTGTCAAAGGTGACTGTGCTTCCGTCTTCTATCCTGTATATCTCTATTTTACCGATTTTTTTATCTGAAAATCTTTCTTCAGAAAGCTGGAGCAGCATTTCGTTGAGCTGAAAATCTGCTGTCTGATCCTGGATAAATTCGCTCCGTTCCTTTTTCAATGCTTCCATATTGATCTCTTTATTCCGTATCAGCTCCACCATGATTTCTTTAAAAATTTCAACATTTGGAATCAGCTGCTGCTGCATTTCTTCTATATTTTTCTCATTTTCCTGAATGTTTTTCCAGATATCAGAAAGGGAAATTTCACCTTTTTCAGATGCCTGCTCCAACAGAAATCCCAGACTGCTTTCATAACGTTTCAGCTTCTGTCTGTGTTTCTCTTCCTGCTCTTTCAGATATGCATCTTCGTCAAAATCCAGCATCTCCTCAGTGTCCTCGTCCTCATTTCTAACAGACGGTTTCTGATATAATAAGGCTTTATTCAGGTTATAAACCTTATCCGGTTCCCGGTTGAACAGCGGTCTTAAAAAATAGTCCAGATTTCCCAGTGCCGACGGATTCTCCAGCACTTTATCATAGAAATCATTGCGCATGGAAAATCTCCGGATCAGTGACATCTGCGACAATGCTTCCAGTTCTCTGGTATAAAGTGCCTTCAGGTCAAAATGGCTGCTCAGGATTTTCTGGTGTTCATCAATGGTTCTGTTCAGGTAGCTCTCAATAATACGGAGATTTTCCAGGTTCTCCTCTTCTTTTTCACCGAGACGGCGTACATTGATGTTCTCTTCTTCCAGCTTCTTTACCCTGCTCCGCACCAGTTCCCTGTATTTCTGGAATTTTTCCTTTGTATCGCTGATCGTATCCAGATTCTCCAGAAGGATTTCTTCGTAATCCTTTACTGAATAATTCAGGGCATTTCTGCGGATTTTTCCCATAGCTTCCTGAATCTTCTGAAGCTGGATGCGCATCAGGTTAAAGACATTCTTAATCTCATCCACAGCCTTATCATAGCTCTGTTTTTCCAGATGCATCTGGAAGATCATTTCATGGATGGTAAGCTTCATATTATTTTCTATTTCAAGGGTGGAAAGTATCAGATTGTATCCGTCGTCTGTAAGATAATAAGATGTTCTGCGAACCTCCTGATCCAGATACACGATCCGGTTCGCCACATAGCTGATATGCATAATATGATAATCGTTCTCTTCAAAATCATAGCCGTCAAAATACATGGCACGGCCTTCATTTGATAAGATCACATTGACAACAAAATCTCCTAATTTTCTGCAGTCATCATAGGAGATTTCTTTACCCAGATATCTGGTATTGATGGTATCAATATAGGCTCTAATGTCATCCATAGTACAGTTCTCTTCCCGCAGAGACTGTTCCATAATATAAAGCATTACTGCAAAAATAAGATTCATCTGTTCATCAAATTTCAGAAAGCCAAACTGTTTCCAGGATGTCTTCTGAATACTGTTTTGGATAAGAACACCGTACAGACCTACATTTTTCATTCGTTTTGGAAAGTTTTTCAGAAATTCGTATTGCAAAGCTGCCTCCCTTGAATCAAGCGGATATTCGCAATCCGCTTCGCTACTTGCTCATAACCGAATAACTGCTC
>OFMP01001251.1_pt1 | contig 13693 bp, 10 predicted proteins | sample 1541841 | NCBI WGS metagenome assembly OFMP01 (sample SAMN04209226, study PRJEB22552) | human gut metagenome | biome: gut; material: feces | host: Homo sapiens | place: USA: Oklahoma
AGGCAAACGCCCAACTTCTTGATTTTCAATCAAAGTCCAATTTAGAGCGAGTTAGGATTTTTAACAAAAGGGGCAAAGGGTTAACAGGTTAACAGTTAACAGCTGTTTTTTGCATCCTCCCCCTCTCCCATACCTTATATTATATATAAATATATATACTTATTATTATATGCGAGTGGGGGAAGTAGGCATTTTGGGCTGTTAACTGTTAACCTGTTAACCCCCATCAGGAAAAACACCCTTTCAAGTCCTCCTTCTTAAGCTAGCCAGGAGCCTTATATGAAGGCAGGCAAGAGTCATCTATGATGACCGGCAGAAGGCTTAAATGATGACTCTTGATGGCGATAAATTGTGCCCCTACGAAACTATGAATTAGTTTATTTATAAAATAAGTAAGGGCTGCCAGTACATCCTGGCAGCCCTATTACGTTAGTATGTTATGAAAAATTTGAGAGAATTGAAACTTCACAGCTTCAGAATTGTTTTACTAAACATGATTTTTTATAGAGAAAGCATAGAAATAATCTACTTTAATAACGTTGGAGACGTTGTTGGAGTGCTTACCTGATCGATGCCTGTGCGTTGCATAGAATCAACCGAAGCAGAATCTCCCATGGCTACGGACACGCCCTTGCCACTCTTGATGTATCCTACGTTTTCAACAGAATCAATGTCATTGCTCTGGAAAGGAACTTGAGCTGCATTGCCCAATGTCAGGATGATAGCTACCACGGCAGCAGCCTTGAAGAGAGGCTTCAGACGCTCTGTCAAAGAAATCACCTTTGCCTTGTTAGGCTTCTTGGTGTATTCGTCCTCAATCATCGCCATCATCTTCTGGTCGAAGTCATCACCCAGCGCCTCTTGCTTAGCCTCGCCCATCTCGTAAGAGAAGAGCGCTTGGTATGGTTTCAGCTCGGCAGGCAACTCGTCCTGGCTGAAGAATGCACGGAGAATCTCCTCTTCTTCGAGAGAAGTCTCGCCCTTCCAGTAGCGATCCAAAAGTTGGTTGATGTACTTATAATCCATATCTGTCGAATTGTTGAAATCTTTGTTTGACTGTTTGACGAGCCCTGAAGATGTTCACCTTGACCTGGTCTTCCGTGATGCAGAGGATGTCTGCTATTTCCTTGTAGGACTTTCCTTCGATGTCTCGAAGCTGCAGACAGCTGCGCTGCTTTTCAGGCAACTCGTCGATAATATTCCTTACGATGTCCAGTTTGTCTTTCTGAATCATCCTTTCTGAGGGGGTGGAAGTGTTTTCGTCTAACCTTTCTGTATTCTGCTCTTCCAGCGAATCATTCTGATTTTCCATCTTCTTGATGCGGTCGAGCGAGAGGTTGCGAGCGATGGTGAGGCTGTATGCCTCGATGGAGTCAAGCTCCTGCCATCTGTCGCGGGCGTTCCAGACTTTAATCAGCGTATCCTGCACAACGTCTTCCGCTTCCTCCCGGTTGAGAGTAATGCGAAGGGCCAGCCTGAAGAGTTTGTTCTTCAGCGGCAAAACATCGTTCTGGAAACTGATTTCTTTCATCCCTCTATAATTAATGACGACTATGCTATAAGAAAGTTACAACCAATCTTAATTTATTTCTATTTTTAACTCTTGTTAAGAAAAAAGGTGATGAACTCTTCACTCTTCGTTCTTCATTTAATCACCGTTCCGTGCTTTCCGTCGATGGCGGTAGCAAGGGTGATAATCACCTCTTTCACACCAGCATCGATGGCTGCAAGGGCATTCTCCAACTTAGGAATCATGCCGCCTGCCACGGTACCATCTGCTTTATATCTCTCAAAATCGGCATGGGTAATCACAGGAATCACGCTGTCGTCATCCTCAGGATTACTGAGCACGCCTTTCTTTTCAAAACTATATATCAATGTCACATCGTAGTAAGGAGCCAGAGCCTTGGCAGTCTCGCTGGCTATGGTGTCGGCATTGGTGTTGAGGATGTTGCCTTTGCCGTCATGGGTCAATGGGGCCATCACTGGAGTAATGCCTTCATTAATAAGGGTCTGGAGCATCTTGCCGTTGGCACGCTCTACATCGCCCACGAATCCGAAGTCGATACCGTCCTTCAACGGACGCTTGTGACTGTGGATTACGTCCATATCAGCACCGGTCAGACCGAGAGCATTCACGCCGTTAGCCTGGAGCTTGGCAACCAGGTTCTTGTTGACCAGACCGCCATAAACCATTGTTACCACTTCCAGCATGTCTGCATCGGTGATACGGCGGCCGTTCACCATCTTGCTCTCGATGCCGAGGGCTGCGGCTACTTTAGTGGCACGGCGGCCACCGCCATGTACCAATACTTTCTTGCCAGGAATGGCTGCGAAATCCTTCAAAAGCTGTGCCAGCTGCTCGCTGTCTTCAACGATGGCACCGCCTACCTTTACTACTGTTACTTTTTCCATCTTTAAGTTTAGTTTATAGTTTATAGTTAATAGTTTATAGGGCAATCTTGCTGTAAACTATTAACTATCAACTGTTAATTCTTACTGAAGATAAGTGTATCCGAAGAGACCATTTCTATAGGTGCCCAGGAATTCCTTGCCTTCATCGAGCGAAATCTTACCTTCCTTCACACTCTTGGTTACCCACTGCTCCAACTGGCGGACGAGCTTCTTCGGATTGTACTGTACGTAATCCAATACCTCCTCTACGGTCTCGCCATCGAATATCTGGTCGATGCAATATTTGCCGTCCTTAACAGAGATGTGGGCAGCATTGGTGTCGCCGAAGAGATTGTGCATGTCGCCCAGAATCTCCTGGTAGGCACCAACGAGGAATACACCGAGATAATATGGCTCGTTCTTCTTCAATGGATGAAGAGGAAGAACGTTGCCGATATGTCCGTCGGTAACGAAGTTGGCAATCTTTCCGTCGCTGTCGCAGGTGATGTCCTGCAAGGTAGCGTTGCGGGTAGGACGCTCGTTCAGACGCTGGATAGGCATGATAGGGAAGAGCTGGTCGATAGCCCAACTGTCTGGCAGGCTCTGGAACAGAGAGAAGTTGCAGAAATACTTGTCGGCAAGAATCTTATCCAATCCTCTGAGCTCTTCTGGTACATGCTTCATGTGCTTGGCAAGATTGTTGATCTCGTGGCACACGCTCCAGTACATTGCCTCAATCTCTGCACGGGTCTTCAGATCTACGATGCCGTGAGAGAAGAGCTGCAATGCCTCTTCGCGAATCTGCTCGGCATCATGCCAGTCTTCCAGCATGTTGCGAGGATTCAGGTTGTCCCATATCTCATAAAGATCCTTCACCAGCTGGTGGTCGGTCTCCTTCGCCTCAAACTCCTCTGGCATTTCTGGCAGGGAAGCTGTCTCCAAGACATCGATGACCAGGACAGAATGATGGGCAGAGAGCGAACGGCCGCTCTCGGTGATGAGGTTAGGGTGCTCGATATTGCTCTTGTTGGCCGCATCTACGAATGTATAGACACAGTCGTTTACATACTCCTGGATAGAGTAGTTTACGGAACTCTCGCTGCTTGAAGAGCGGGTGCCGTCGTAATCTACACCGAGTCCGCCACCGCAATCTACGAAATCTACATTGTAGCCCATCTTGTGGAGGCTAATATAGAACTGGGCTGCCTCACGGAGAGCAGTCTGAATGCGGCGAATCTTGGTAATCTGACTTCCGATATGGAAGTGGATAAGGCGCAGACAGTCGTGGAATCCCATCTCGTCTATCTTCTTGAGGGCTGTGAGCAGTTCTGCGCTGGTCAAACCGAACTTAGATGCATCGCCGCCGCTTTCAGCCCATTTGCCTGAGCCTGAAGAAGCCAGTTTGATGCGGATACCGATGTTTGGCTTTACGTTGAGCTTTTTGGCTACCTTTTCGATGATATCCAGCTCATTGAGCTTTTCTACTACGATAAAGATGCGCTTGCCCATCTTCTGAGCCAGCAAGGCAAGTTCGATGTAGCTCTCGTCCTTGTAGCCGTTACAGATGATGAGTGAGTCGCTCTGTGCCTGTACGGCGATGACGGCGTGGAGTTCAGGCTTAGAGCCAGCCTCCAGTCCGAGGTTGAACTTCTTGCCGTGAGAGATAATCTCCTCAACGACCGGCTGCATCTGGTTCACCTTAATAGGATAGATGACAAAGTTTTCTCCCTTGTATCCATACTCTTCCTTTGCCTTTTGAAAACAGCTGGCTGTTTTCTCGATGCGGTTGTCGAGGATGTCTGGGAAACGGAGCAGTACGGGAGCGTTGATGTCGCGTAATGCCAACTCGTCCATGATGTCGCGCAGGTCTATCTGCGTGTTGTCCTTGCATGGAGTTACATAGACATCACCCTTGCCGTTGATGCCAAAGTAAGAAGTACCCCAACCACAGATGTTGTAGAGCTCCTTCGAGTCTTCAATAGTCCATTTCTTCATTTTCTAATCTTGCTTGCTGGAAATCAGTTTTGTTTGTTACCTTTATTATATATTACTTTATTAGATACGGCTATATGTTCAGCAGGTCTCTGATCTGCTGAACAATAGCGTTGATTTTATCATAATTGTCCATCACGTTGATATCGATGATGTGTTTTGCCTTCTCGTAGTAAGGCTCTCGAAGTTTCAGCTGCTCATGGATAAACTCGTCTACCTCTTCCGGTGTTTTGTTGAGCAGCAGAGGGCGCACGCCTTTGCCCATCTTCAGATGAGCGTGAAGGGTCTCTGGAGATGCCTTCAGGTAAAACGTTTCGCCAAGTTGGTTCATGTAGTCCATATTGTCGAAGAAACATGGTGTTCCTCCTCCGCAACTTACCACTACATTTTCAAACTCTGCCACTTCGTGTAGCATATTGTGCTCTATCTTGCGAAATCCCTCTTCTCCAACTTCATCGAAGATCTGTTTAACGGTTTTGCGCATTCGGCTCTCGATATACCAGTCGAGATCGTAGAACATAACGCCAAGGTCTTTGGCGAGGGCTTTGCCGACCGTTGTCTTGCCGGCGCCCATGTATCCTATGATGATGATTGACTTCATTTTCTTCTGTTTCTATGTCAATGAGGCATGTTTATGATTTCTTTCTGCCTCTAGCCTTTGGTTCTGGAGCAGCTTTGATAATTTCCATACACTCCTCGTATGTAAGCTCCTCTGCACTCTCATGTTTTGCCTTTGGAATGCGGTAATTCTTGCCGTCGTAAGCAATGTATGGACCATACTTGCCATTGAGAATTTCCATCTTATCGTCCTCATCGAAAACTTTGAGATGGCGCTTCTCTTCGGCTTCGCGCTTTTCCTTGATCAGTTCGATGGCTCTATCCAGTGTGATGGTCAGCGGATCATCCTCCTTTGGAATAGAAACATACTTGCGGTTATGGAGGATGTAAGGGCCGTATCGGCCAGAGCCAACTGTTACAGTAATGCCTTCATAATCACCGAGTTCTCTTGGTAGCTTGAAGAGTTCCAAAGCCTCTTCCAGGGTGATGGTTTCGATGCTCTTGTCTGATGGCAATTGGGCAAACTGAGGCTTGTCTTTGTCTTCTGCAGAACCAATCTGTACCACTGGTCCAAAACGGCCAATCTTGACGAATACTGGCTTTCCGGTCTTTGGATCATTTCCGAGATTGCGCTCGCCGGCTTTGTGCTGGTTGCGGGCTTCCAGGACTTCCTTCACTTCAGGCTCAAAGCCCTTGTCGAAATCCTTCATCCAGTTGGTCCATTCGGTCTTTCCTTCTGCAATATCATCAAACTTCTTCTCTACGTCTGCTGTAAAGTTGTAGTTCATGATGTTCGGGAAGTTCTCCATCAGGAAATCGTTTACTACGATGCCGATATCAGTAGGCAGAAGCTTGCCCTTTTCAGAGCCTGCCATCTCTTTCTTCAACTTCTGGGTTATCTTGATGCCCTTCAGAGAATCTATGGTAAATGTGCGCTCTTCACCCGTCTTGTCACCCTTTACTACGTATTGACGCTGCTGGATGGTACTGATAGTTGGAGCATAGGTAGATGGACGGCCGATGCCGAGATCTTCCAGTTTCTTCACCAGACTGGCCTCTGTGTATCTTGCAGGAGCCAGAGAATACTTCTCTGTAGCAAGGATTTCTCTGCGCTGCAATTCATCGCCTTCTTTCAGGGCTGGAAGAATGTGGGAAGAATCCTCAGCATGCTCTTCATCGTCGGTTGACTCGAGATAAACCTTGAGGAAACCATCGAATGAAACAACCTCGCCGGTAGCAACAAACTTTTCGCTTGTGTTGCCGATATTGATGTTGATAGTTGTCTTTTCGAGTTGTGCGTCAGCCATCTGAGATGCGATGGTACGCTTCCAGATGAGTTCGTAAAGGCGCTTCTCCTGAGCGGTTCCTTCGATGGTTGGTTCATTCATATATGTAGGACGGATAGCCTCGTGCGCTTCCTGTGCACCCTTTGAACTGGTGTGGTAGGCACGAGTCTGGCTGTATTCCTTGCCATATTCTCTGATAATCTCATCTTTGCTGGCGTTGGAACAGAGCGTAGAGAGGTTTACGCTATCGGTTCGCATGTAAGTGATGCGTCCGCTTTCGTAAAGTTTCTGGGCTATCATCATGGTCTGTACAACGGTGAAACCAAGCTTGCGTGCTGCCTCCTGTTGCAGAGTAGAAGTAGTAAAAGGTGGTGCAGGAGAACGCTTTAAAGGCTTTTTGGTTACAGATTCAACCATAAACTTAGCGTCTTTACACTTCTCAAGGAAAGCTTCAACCTCTTCGTGGGTATTGAAACGCTGGTCCAGTTCTGCCTTTACCTCTGTTGCATTGCCGCTGTCGCTGATCAGGGCGAAAATAGCGGTAACGCGATAGTATGGAACACTCTGGAACTTCTGGATTTCACGCTCACGTTCTACTATCAGACGGACAGCAACACTCTGTACACGACCTGCAGAAAGGGCTGGCTTAACCTTTCTCCACAAGATAGGAGAAAGCTTGAAACCTACCAGTCGGTCGAGTACACGACGTGCCTGCTGGGCATTCACCAGGTTCATGTCCAGATGGCGTGGGTTCTTGATTGCGTCAAGAATAGCCTGTTTGGTAATCTCGTGGAAGACAATACGGTTTGTCTTCTCCTCATCCAATCCCAGTACTTCGCAAAGGTGCCAGCTGATGGCTTCTCCCTCGCGGTCCTCATCGGATGCTAACCAGATTTTCTTGGCTTTCTTCGCATTCGTTTTCAATTCTGTAACGAGTTTTTTCTTTTCCTCTGGAATCTCATAATCAGGTTCCATGGTTTTCTCGTTTATACTAAGTTCCTTCTTCTTCAGGTCACGGATATGACCGTAAGAAGACATAACCTTATAGTCCTTACCTAAAAACTCTTCGATCTTTTTAGCCTTCGCAGGGCTCTCGACGATTACTAAATTCTCTTGCATAAGCTTATACACAATTTTTTCGGTTGGCAAAAGTAAGTAAACTTTTTGCTTATACCTTATTATATGGTGTTTTTTTTGTTTTTTTTAATGTTTGGGAGCCATATTTGGCTGTATTGAACCCTTTTTACCCCAATTTTGTTTCCAAATAACGATGGAGCCCCTTGCGTATGGAATCGAATGCAAACTCATCAGGATTGAGTCTGCTCAATGGTATCCAGAATGATTCTTCAGCATCGTCCATTGCTTCTATATGAGTGTCGTCTTTCACCTTCACTTCATAGAACATATCGAGGGTATGAACCATGAAACCTGAGTAAAGGTAGAGATTTGGGTAGCTGAACTGATACTTAACGTCAGTTGCATCCAGTCCGGTTTCCTCTTTTACCTCTCTTGCTATACCTTCTTCACCTGTTTCATCCATGTCGACGAAACCGCCTGGCAAATCGAGTGCTCCCTTGGCTGGGTCTTTCTTGCGCCTTACTGCCAGGAGCTCTTCCTTACTGTTGAGTATGAGAGCTACCGTCGCACTGCTTGGATTGAGGTAATAAGAGAATCCGCAGTCCTTACACTTCTTGCTCTTGATGTTGTTGATTTCGAAATGATTAGAGCCGCAAACCGGGCAAAACTGAAACTTATCTAATACGTGACTCATATTATGATTAATGTATAATGGAAAAGAATTTATCATCATGTTATAATCGAAAAGCGGCCGGTCTTTGACTGCTGAACAAAGATCGGCCGCTGGTTATCTGATATTTACCAATTATCTGTACGGAATGGGAAGAGAGGCAGGTTGCCTGCATTTGCCATATTGCCGAGCTGGAAGTTGCGGAAACAGTAGCGAAGGGCTACTGGTTTCTTTACCTCAGGACTGGTTACGATGACGCACTCATTCCAAGGATCGTTGCCTTCCTGCCAGAAGTGCTTGGCTGTAGCCTTATGGAATACCTTATCTTCGCCTGCAACTTCGAAACCTTCGATACCTTCAAAGCGGTTGTAGGCTCCGTAGGTGTTGTCGAAATGCACCTTTACTGTATCACCTACAATCTTCATCTCCTTGAAGGTCATGCTCTCGCTGAAGAGTCCCTTCATGCCATAGGTCTTGCTGAGTGCCTGGAGTGCAAGACGTTCGCCTACAGGCTGTTTCTGACATGGATGAATCTGCTCAACCTCGTATGGGTAAACCAGGTCTTCGGTACAGACGATGCCGCTGTTTGGAATCACCTTGGCTGCATTGAACTGCTGTTCACGGAGCTTAGGTCCCCAATCGCCATTTACGTCGCCATTATGATAAGGTGCAATCTGTACGAAATAGAATGGCAGTTCGCCCTGCTTGAAGTCTCTGCGCCACTGGGCAACGAGGTCGGCAAGACGTTTGGTATACTGGCCGTCCGGGTCGCCCACGTTAGAACATCCCTGATAGAAGAGAATACCCTTTACGCTATAGTTGAGGATAGGGTGGAAAGTTCCGTTACCCCAGAGAAGAGGGTAGAGGAAATCCCACTTAAACTTAGGGTTCTTGGTCATCTTTACAGAGTCGAGCTCTTCCTTGGTGTTCTTCTTCAGGTAGTCGCGGTCGAGCCAGCTTTCTACACGGCTTCCACCCTTGTTTGCCATGACCAGACCTACCGGAATATCAAGAGTCTTGTTTACTACCTGTGCAAAGAAGTATCCTGTAGCAGATGCATCGCCTACGGTTTCCGGGTTAACCTCCTTCCATTCGCAGTTGGCATCATCTAACGGCTTACTGCTCATTACGCTAGGAATCTTTACGTAATGTATGCCTTTGTACTGGTTTGCTTCTAGCACCGCCTTGTTGTAACCTTCTACAGGGCAGTTGCCAAATCCTTTTACAGGCATCTCCATGTTGCTCTGACCTGCACAAACCCATACTTCTCCTGCCAGCACATTGTTGAGAGTGGTCTTTTCGCCATCATCGAAAGTGATGGAGAGTGGGGTGTAGCTCGCCTTCGGGGTTTGTACTTTGATAGCCCATTTGCCATCCTTTCCGGTCTTGGTAGAATATTTCTGCCCAGACCATGAGGTGGTTACCTCTACGGTGGTTCCTGGTTTGTCCCATCCCCAGAGGCTAGCCTCTGTGTTTTGCTGTAAAATCATGTTGTCACCCAAGATGTGTGGCAACTTTACTTTAGCCTGCGCTCCTATTGTGATAAGCCCCAAGGCTGCCATTGCTAAAAATTTCTTATTCATTTTTTAGGGTTTAAAAGTTTATCGTTTTTTGTTCTTAAGTTCCTTGTATAGTTCGTATTCTGATATTGCCATCTATGTTATCATGAAAGCAGATACAGAACTGACGTTAAAGAATAAGAGTTAGAAGCTGGAAGATGAAAAACCGAAACTGTTCTCTCCAAACTTCTAACTCCTGGTTATCTTAAAGAAGGTTCTTGATGGCTGCCTCTATGTCCTTAATCTGTGCATCACGTGCCTGCAGGGTGTTGGTGCGGTCGATCAGGAAGAAGGTAGGAATGCTCTGGACATTGTAGAGAGTCAGACTCTTGCCCTGAATGCCATCTTCATCGCGTACGCAAATCCAAGGGATGGCAGCGGTAGAGGTCTTCCAGAAGTGCTCGTCAGGGTCTACTGATACCTGATAAATCTCTAGTCCGGCTGCATGATACTTGTTGTAGAGTTCACGCAACATCATGATGCGCTTGGTGCTCTCTTTGCTGGCGAAGAGATGGAAGTCGAGCAGTACCACCTTGCCCTTGAGGTCGGAGAGACGGCGTACCTGCCCCTTGTTGTCCTGAAGTGCAAGTTCGATGCATCCGTTTACGCTCACCTTGCTGGCCTCAATCTGCTGCTGTGCCATCTGGTTCTCGATGATGCGGATGTCCTTCATTCCCTCGATGGCGATATTGTGGAGGTTCTTGCCACGCTCAGCGCCAGGATAGTAGGTATCCCAACTGGTTGCTACGGCAGCAAATACCTTCACGTCGTCTTTGTTGTTGCGAGGGTTGAAGATAAGTGTATTCACATTGCCCAACTGTACCGTTTGGAAGAGCGCATAGTAAGCGTATGCCTTCATTGGCTCCTTGAAGATGTAGTTGGTCTTGATGTCCTGTTTGTAAGCCTGGAGCATGCGGCCTACGATGGATTCGATAGAATCGTTGCCGATGTTAGGATCTTTCATGAGCCCGTTGATATTGCTCTGGAGAGTCATCTGCTTAAGAGACAACTCCTTGATCTTGTTGCAGTTTTCTGAACCTTCCACTTCGTATTTGAAGCTCATCTGCGGATAAGCCGCCTTTACCTTGACGGTTTCTGTAGAATCGATGGAAAGATTGATGGTTTGATTGGCGATGCGTAAGCGGTAGAACTCTGGGGTAACAGAGTCCATGGCAGCCTCGTCGAAGGCAAAGGCACCATCCTCGCCCAGTTTCACAGAGTCGATTTTCACAGGACCGTTCAGGCTGATGTTCTCCAGATAGAGCATAGAGTCCTGAGCCTCTGTGATATTGCCGTTGATGTGGAATTTCTTGTTGTTACAAGAAGTCAAAGCTAGTGCAGCTACCATAATCGCTGCCACTGAAAAGAGTCTAGTTATCTTCATGAATTTTATTATTTTGCAAAATTATCGAGTGCAAAGATAGTAATAAAATTGCGAATAATGCACCTTCTATAGATAAATTATTTAAAAAAGTGGAAAATAATTGCTGATTTATTTGTTTATTAATAATTAAAGAGGTATCTTTGCAGCGTTTTAGATATTTTAGATGTTAGACAAAACAATAAGTTTTTTAATTTAGATGAACGTAATTACAAAAAGTGTTCAGTTGCCTGATGGAAGAACCATCACAATTGAGACCGGAAAAGTTGCAAAACAGGCTGATGGTGCTGCGGTTCTCCGCATGGGTAACACAGTGCTTCTCGCAACTGTTTGTGCAGCAAAGGATGCAGTTCCGGGTACAGATTTTATGCCTTTGCAAGTAGATTATCGTGAGCAGTACAGTGCTGCAGGTCGTTTCCCTGGTGGTTTCACCAAGCGCGAAGGCAAAGCCAGCGATGAGGAAATCCTTACCTCTCGTCTTGTGGACCGTGCTTTGCGTCCACTTTTCCCTTCTAACTACCATGCAGAAGTTTACGTACAGGTAATGTTGCTCTCAGCCGATGGTGTTGACCAGCCAGATGCCCTCGCAGGTTTCGCTGCTTCAGCTGCCATGGCTTGTTCAGATATTCCTTTCGAGTACTATATCTCTGAGGTTCGTGTAGCTCGTATCAATGGTGAGTATGTTGTAAATCCTACATTCCAGCAGATGGAAGAGGCAGACATGGATATCATGGTTGGTGCTACCAAGGACAATATCATGATGGTAGAAGGTGAAATGAAGGAAGTTTCTGAGCAGGATCTCATTGGTGCCCTCAAGGTGGCTGCCGAGGCTATCAAGCCTATGTGCGAACTCCAGTATGAGTTGGCTAAGGAGAAGGGTACTGACGTGAAGCGTGAGTACGACCATGAGATCAACGATGAGGAACTCCGTGAGCAGATTAAGTCTGAGCTTTACAAGCCAGCTTATGATATCAACCACCAGGCTTTGGAGAAGCATGCACGTCAGGATGCTTTCGACAAGGTTTTGGCTGATTTCCTCGAGAAGTATGACGCTGCTCATACCGATCTTTCTGAGGATGACTTGGAGGAGAAGCACGCTGAGGCTACCCGTTACTATGATGACGTAATGCGCGATGCTATGCGCCGTTGCATCCTCGATGAGGGCTTGCGCCTTGATGGCCGTGCTACTACAGAAATCCGCCCTATCTGGTGCGAGGTATCTCCACTCCCAATGCCTCACGGAAGCGCTATCTTCCAGCGTGGTGAGACAATGTCTCTCTCTACATGTACGCTCGGTACCAAGATGGACGAGAAGCTTATCGACGGTGTGCTCGAGAAGAGCTACCAGCGCTTCCTCCTTCACTATAACTTCCCTCCATTCTCAACAGGTGAGGCTAAGGCTCAGCGCGGTGTAGGCCGTCGTGAGATTGGTCACGGTCACTTGGCATGGCGTGGTTTGAAGGGCCAGATTCCTACAGACTTCCCTTACACAGTACGTTTGGTAAGCCAGATTTTGGAGTCTAACGGTTCTTCTTCTATGGCTACTGTTTGTGCCGGTACTCTCGCCCTGATGGATGCAGGTGTTCCTATGAAGAAGCCAGTTTCTGGTATCGCTATGGGTCTTATCAAGAACCCAGGTGAGGACAAGTACGCTATCCTCAGTGATATCCTTGGTGATGAGGACCACTTGGGTGATATGGACTTCAAGACCACTGGTACCCGCGATGGCTTGACTGCTACACAGATGGATATCAAGTGTGACGGTTTGAGCTTCGAGATTCTTGAGGAGGCTTTGATGCAGGCTAAGGCTGGTCGTGAGCACATCCTCAACTGCATGATGGAGACAATCTCTGAGCCACGTGCTGAGATGAAACCACAGGTTCCACGTATCGTAGCATTCGATATTCCTAAGGAATTCATCGGTGCTGTCATCGGCCCTGGTGGTAAGATTATCCAGCAGATGCAGGAGGATACTGGTGCTACTATCACTATCGAGGAGACTGATGGTAAGGGTCACGTCCAGGTATCTGCTCCTAACAAGGATTCTATCGATGCAGCTTTGGCTAAGATCAAGGCTATCGTAGCTGTTCCTGAGGTTGGTGAGGTTTACGAGGGTACTGTTCGCTCTATCATGCCTTACGGTTGCTTCGTAGAGATTCTCCCTGGTAAAGATGGTTTGCTCCACATCTCTGAGATTGATTGGAAGCGTCTTGAGACAGTTGAAGAGGCTGGCATCAAGGAAGGCGACAAGATCAAGGTGAAGTTGATGGAGATTGATCCTAAGACTGGCAAGTACAAACTTTCTCATCGTGTATTGATGGAGAAGCCAGAGGGTTATGTAGAACGTGAGCGTCGTCCACGTCCTGAGCGCGGTGAGCGTCGCGGTCGTCGTGATGATCGTCATGAAGGTCGTGGTGAGCGTCCAGCTCGTCAGCCACGTCGTTACGAGCATCGTAATGATGAGCAGGCTCCTAAGGAGTTCAACGACTCTTTGGATCACAACAATGATGTAGAATAATCTGCGTATTAGACACATTATTATATATAAAGGCACATTCCGCATAGGAATGTGCCTTTTTTGATATTACTTTCTCTGGTTATTGCCGGATGTAGTATTTGTAAATGGGAATGGAGAATGCAAAGTGGGATAAAATGTGGATAAGCAAAAAGAGTCACAAGTAAAACTTGCGACTCTTTTCTGCGCTTCAAGATGGGCTTGAACCAACGACCCCCTGATTAACAGTCAGGTGCTCTAACCAACTGAGCTATTGAAGCA
>OFMP01001276.1_pt1 | contig 13438 bp, 13 predicted proteins | sample 1541841 | NCBI WGS metagenome assembly OFMP01 (sample SAMN04209226, study PRJEB22552) | human gut metagenome | biome: gut; material: feces | host: Homo sapiens | place: USA: Oklahoma
CGGGAAGTGTGCATGCACTGGCGACATCCCCGCAATCGGCGATACACGTCTGGCAAGCGACTTCGAGAACCTGCGTCTCTCTACCGAGAAAGCTGCCAAAGTGCCTGTGGCATTCATGCTCACCATCGGCAACCTGGCCATGCGCCAGGCTCGCGCACAGTTCTCATGCAACTTCCTGGCTGCAGCAGGCTACAAGGTAATCGACAACCTGGGCTTCTCCACAGTGGAGGAAGGCGTTGACAAGGCACTGGAAGCAGGCGCCGACATCGTGGTGCTGTGCTCCAGCGACGACGAGTATGCCGAGTACGCTATCCCTGCCTACAAGTATCTGGACGGCCGCGCTATGTTTGTGGTGGCCGGTGCACCCGCTTGCGCCGACGACCTGAAGGCAGCAGGCATCGAGAACTTCATCCATGTACGTGTGGATCAACTGAAGACTTTGAAGGAGTATAACGCTAAACTGGGAATTTGACAATGGCACGCAAATCATTTAAAGACATAGATATCTTTGCCGGCATAGAGGCAAAGAACGGCCAGCAATGGCAGAAGGAGAATGGTATCACTGCCAACTGGAAGACTCCCGAGCAGATTGATATCCAGCCCGTATATACCAAGGAGGACCTTGAAGGCATGGAGCACCTGGACTTTGCTGCAGGTATCCCTCCCTTCCTGCGTGGTCCCTATAGCATGATGTATCCTTTCCGTCCGTGGACCATCCGCCAGTATGCTGGTTTCTCTACGGCTGAGGAGAGTAACGCATTCTACCGCCGCAACCTGGCCAGCGGACAGAAAGGACTGTCCGTAGCATTCGACCTGCCCACTCACCGCGGTTACGATCCTGATAATCCACGTGTGGTAGGTGATGTAGGTAAGGCTGGTGTGAGCATCTGCTCGCTTGAGAACATGAAGGTACTGTTTGCCGGCATTCCCTTGAACAAGATGTCTGTCTCCATGACTATGAATGGAGCAGTGCTGCCAATCCTGGCCTTCTACATCAACGCCGGACTGGAACAAGGCGCACAGTTGGAAGAAATGGCCGGAACCATCCAGAACGATATTCTGAAAGAATTCATGGTGCGCAACACCTATATTTATCCTCCCGAGTTCTCGATGCGCATCATTGCCGACATCTTCGAGTACACCTCGAAGAACATGCCCAAGTTCAACTCGATCTCGATTTCGGGTTACCACATGCAGGAAGCGGGCGCCACGGCCGATATCGAGCTGGCTTACACGCTGGCCGACGGTCTGGAGTACCTGCGTACCGGTGTAAACGCCGGCATGAGCGTGGACACGTTTGCACCGCGCCTGTCGTTCTTCTGGGCCATCGGCATGAACCACTTCATGGAAATCGCCAAGATGCGCGCCGCACGTCTGCTGTGGGCGAAGATCGTTAAGCAGTTCGACCCGAAGAACCCCAAATCCCTCGCACTGCGTACCCACTCGCAGACTTCGGGCTGGTCGCTCACCGAACAGGATCCGTTCAACAACGTGGGCCGTACCGCGATCGAAGCCATGGCCGCCGCACTGGGACATACCCAATCACTGCATACCAATGCTCTCGACGAGGCGATCGCGCTGCCAACCGACTTTTCGGCCCGCATCGCACGTAACACACAGATCTACATCCAGGAAGAGACCAATATCTGCCGCGAGGTCGATCCCTGGGCCGGTTCTTACTACGTGGAGAGCCTCACCAACGAGATCGTACACAAGGCATGGAACCTGATTCAGGAAGTCGAGAAACTGGGCGGTATGGCCAAAGCCATCGAAACCGGCATTCCGAAGATGCGTATCGAGGAGGCAGCCGCGCGCAAGCAGGCACGCATCGACTCGGGCATCGACACGATCGTCGGCATCAACCGCTACCGTCTGGAGAAGGAAGATCCGATCGACATCCTCGACGTGGACAATACGGCCGTACGCGAGTCGCAGATCAAACGCCTGAACGAATTGCGCGCAAACCGCGACGAAGCGAAGGTAAAAGCTGCATTGGCCGCAATCACCGAGTGCGTGAAGACCAAGAAAGGCAATCTGCTCGAACTGGCCGTCGAAGCCGCCAAAGTCCGCGCATCATTGGGCGAGATCTCCGATGCCTGCGAAGAGGTCGTAGGCCGCTACAAAGCCGTTATCCGTTCCATTTCAGGTGTATATTCTGCAGAAGTGAAAAACGACGAAAGATTTGCCGAAGCCAAGGCTTTGGCCGAGAAGTTCGCGAAAAAGGAGGGCCGCCAACCCCGTATCATGGTGGCTAAACTGGGTCAGGACGGTCACGACCGCGGCGCCAAGGTAGTTGCAACCGGTTATGCAGACATCGGATTCGACGTCGACATGGGCCCGTTGTTCCAAACTCCGGCCGAAGCGGCAAAACAGGCTGTCGAGAACGACGTACACGTAGTCGGCGTATCTTCACTGGCTGCGGGTCACAAGACACTCGTACCGCAGATCGTCGGCGAACTGAAGAAGCTGGGCCGCGAAGACATCGTAGTAATCGTAGGCGGCGTGATTCCGCACCAAGATTACGACGCACTGTACAAAGCAGGTGCAGCGGCCATCTTCGGCCCCGGCACGCCGATTGCCACGGCTGCGATCAAAATCCTGGAAATCTTGTTGGACGAGTAGTCATCCCTCCAATAACAACCGAACATTCCATCCGTTCGGCCGAAACAGCCAAGGAGCACCCTTACTGGTGCTCCTTGGCTGTTTTTATTCCTAATCCCCTATTTAGATTTAGAGAGCTTCGTTTCCGCCTCCGCAGCGATAATCCGCCGAATTACAGTTCATGTATTGCGCTTCAATTTAGACTCTGCATTTGCAGATAATGAATTTATCGCTATCTTTGTTCGCTCAACGGTCGTAACCGTCTATGCCCGGATGGCGGAATCGGTAGACGCGTTGGTCTCAAACACCAATGGAGCAATCCGTGCCGGTTCGATCCCGGCTCCGGGTACTTTTTAAAAACCTCAAATAATTGAATTTCAATTATTTGAGGTTTTTATTTTATCTTTCGTGTCCGCAATCTGTCCGCATTTTCAAAAAGGACAAACTTTTTCCAAGAAATTTTCTCGCCGAAGAGGAAAAATCCCGGTCAGAACCGGTATTTCAGTCCGATCTGAAAGCCAAGCCATGCATCATTCCAATCTCCGTCATCGACAAAAGGATTAAAATGAAACTCCGGCTCCAGGAATAAACCTCTACTCAGCGTAATGTTCTTGCTGACCTTCACCATCAAGCCGAAACGGTTTTGAGCATCTGATGTCCTGTTGTCCGACTGGCTGAATCGAAAATCATAGTTTATCCCTGCCCCTACATTCAGGATGCGAGAATAATATTTGTAGAGAACAGGAATTGAGAAGTAACGGGAATAAGAGGCATCGTAACGGGTATTCGGATCGGCCAATGAAATACCCCCGGCGTATTTGACATTCCGGTAATAAAATCCGGTTTCAATTCCGCTGTGCCGGGTCAGCCGGGCTTCAAACGATAAGCCGACGTTCGGCGAAAAGTCGGGGCTATTCCCAGCCCGTCTACGTCCGTCTATTCCGATCTGCCACTCCGGCATAAAGTTTACCCCCAAAATATATTGGGTCTTGAACGGTTCTTGTTCCGATACCTGCGCTTTCGCTTTCGTGCCACCCCACGCCATAACCGAGGCGGCGGCCATACTGACGATGGCCTTGGTTGTTGTTCCCATGATGTAGAAAATTGGGTTGGTGAAAATAGGACGGTGTCAGTAGTCTCCTAAAGATAAGCAAATTATCGGTAGTTTGTAATCGTCCCGCAGATACGGTAAGCGCCCAAGTTGTCCTCCGGCTCTTCCGGAGCCTTGTCGCAAAGTAAGAATATCGTCTCAATCTTTCCGCTGTTCCGCTCCGTCATCAGCACAGCGTAACACGCATTCCCGCACAACTCCGCAGAGAGGTGAACGAAATGGTGCGGCTCTTTCGGCTTCTCCTTGAGAGCGTCCAATGAAAGATAGAAAGGAATAATCCTTATTGACGCACGCTGGGATTGATCCGCGCATAGTATCGGCTTCTCCGCCTCGAATACTCCCTCCCCGAAGATCAGCCACGCCACCGAAAAACAAGGCAGCACCCGGTTGATCCTTTTGGCAAGGTTGGGACTGATACCGTTGTTCCCTTTCTTGATCTGATACAGATTCTCGCCCCTTTTCAGCCCGATGGCCTTGGCGAAAGCATTGACCGAAAGGCCCGAATAACCGATCACTTCGGAGAGCCGTTCCCAGGCGGGATTAGGGGTAATGTCGGATTTCATAAGTCGGGAGCGATAAATGATTCGATAAGCTCCGCGCCTTATGATAACAAAGGGCGCGGTAGCAACTCCTCTTCGTAGGTCTTAGGAAACCTAAATCGGAAGCTGCCCCGCGCCCAAGTCATACCCTGACACGAGAGGCCAGGGTATAACGAGGACTGGCAACTATTATACCCGATTTAAACAACCTCAGAATCTGAGGCTTCCTAAGTTTACGAAGAGGTATAAAGAGTTGTGTCTCTTTATGGTATGTTCCGGCTTAAATCAAGCCGTGTTTCAATTCCTTTTCAAAGATAACGTTTCTCTTTTCATAACGCCTTACAAAGGCTTCAACAAATATAGGCGATTTTATTTACACCTACAAGTGTGGAGTAAAAATAAACTACACGATTGTAGTTATTTGTATTATGAAAGAGCAACGGCGGAATGAAATCCTGGTCAAAAGAATTGCGGAGAGGCTGAAAGAACTCCGCAAGGAGCGCAATTTGACCCAGGAAAACGTCCGCTTTGACTTGGAATTGAACATCGGCCGTATCGAGGCCGCCCAGCATAGCATCACCTTCACTACCCTCGGCGACCTTTGCGATTACTACGGCGTGACCTTGGAGGAGTTTTTCCGGGGAATTGAAACGCATTAGGGAGTTAAAATACCCGTTTATAGGCTAGTGATGTCTACAAATAGGTTGCCTCTTTTCACAACTATTGCTTGTTGTTTCGGTTTCTTCGCTTTCAGGGCAGCCGCCGCATTTTGAGGAATGGCCTTTAATATAGGCATCTAAATCATCTTCACTCTCAATATTATATGCTTTTGATGCCGGACAGTTTTTAATGGAGTTTAAAATCATTTTCACTTCTTCAAGCACATTTTCCGGGAGATTTGAAGACTTGGTGAAGCGTCTGCCCGGGTTGTACATATAGTTGAACAAATTCGGATAATGGTCTTTTATATTGATGCCGCATTCTTCATATAATTTGAATCGGGCAAAAACGACTATATCTCCCTTCCTTTTCGGAGAACTGATTTTTTTCGGAATCAATCCTATCCAGTTGATTTTATATTTGATCTCCTTCTGGGCGGTCTTTCCTCCAATGCCGATCACTGCATCATAGTCCCCGTTTCGCATTTTACCCATGCAATCATTAATCCCGAATACTCCGCTTTCACCGGGGTCGCCTGTGTGCGTTCTTTTGTAAATAAAAACCGTCATGGCAGTTTCTGTATTTGAGGTAAATCTTATAATATTTGTTGAGCGACAAGTTTTAGATGGTGTCTTGTTGTAAAATCAAAACGAAGATGAATTAGGTGTGGATGTAGGAAACATTCGTTATGTAACTTTAGAATATAATTTCTCTTCTTAATTTTGTAATCCAATAAATTCGATGCTGATTTCTCACTAAATGTTTTTGCAATGTTATTTCTGAATGATCGCTTTATTATGTTTTATGGAGACTTGTATGTCGAGGAATTATGAAATAAAGCATGGTAATAGAAGCTATTATTTTTGCATGATTTGATCTTGAAACGCTTTAATTTTTTGAATTCTAGCTACAGCAGATTGATCTAATTTTAGATAAATCAAACTTTCTTGAACCAATATTATATTAGGCATAAGGTCTGAATGTTCCTTTTCCATACAAGTAATATATTCTAAAAATGCTCTCCCTCTAGGTGTTATATAAGTAATAAATCTAGGGACTAAGCCCTTTTCCCAATCCGTCATACAACCCAAATAATCTATATCTGCTAAGTTCTGTGTCACTATGAATGTTATGTAGTTCTTTAAGGCATCATATTCGGGACATCCAAAACTAAAGCATCTCGTTCTAACTTTCTGAATATTACAAGCAAGGCTTATGTCAAAAAATAGTTGGTTGGTTAAATTGGTTAACCCGCCTAAAAATAAATCCAAGTAAGAGATTCCAGAGTCACCTATTGTATTTTCAATCATTCGATTGAGCAAATCTATGCTTTGGTAAAGTTGCTCTCCACATTTGCCAATATCATTTAAAAGATTCGGATTTTCTTTCGAAACGATATTTTCTTTTGGAATGTCTATTGGGCAATCTCCTTTTATTCTTATATGTTGTCTCACGTCAATTGCATAAACATTGTTGTCAGAAGGTCTAAATACAAATAAAATTACAGGTATAGGATAAGCCTCCCAATATCTATAGTGTTTTTTATCTGGATAAAATCGCCAAAAGTTGCCATGATCGACCAAACATGAATCTCCACTTTTTACTTGAGCGGCTGCAATTTTTCCAACTACTTCTCCAACTTCGTTAATGAATTCTACTTGTCCATCAATTCCAATATCAGTATTGTTAAATTCACGAAAAATATGTCCACTTTCCGTGACCTTTAACCCCACGTTATGGATTCCGATCCGTTCTTGATAATTCTGGGCGATTACCTTTGGTGAAGTGGCCATAATTTTTATGCTAAAGCGGGTTCTTGTGTCGTTTTTACTTCTCCTATAGCTTCTAACAAAGAATTGTAGTGCTGAGGGTCACGTGCTAACAGAGTAAATATGTCGTCCATCACATCAGGTAATCTTAGGAGTAATTCGTTATGTTTAGTGATTCTTTCGAACGAAGTAAAATGAGAGAATTGGTGTAAAATCTTCAATTCCGTAATATCTCCAATTATCTCCTTAATACGACTATCAATTTCTCCTGTATTACCAGGCAGCCTAGTTAATGTGTACATCTCCAAGAATCGCCTTATAGCGTTAGGCATGAGAAGATTCTGTTCCTCAGGACAACCGGACTTATAAAAGCCATAGATTTCCGAGAATAGATAAACATATTCCGATTTGTACTCTGTCAGGTATTTGGGCATTGCAATGATCGCAGAACTACAATTGCTATTACGTTTGATCATAAAATATTTTAAGCAACCGTAACCAGATACACTTTCGCCATTAATATACTCTATTGCTTTCCTGTTCCGTTTAAGGTTACTTGCATCGCGTAGAAAGGAATAAAATTCAAAATTATGTGTCGCAATGAATAACTGCTGAACTTTACAGACTACTTTGTCTGACATATCTACGCCGGTCGCCTTTCTAAAGAAAAAGCTGTTTATCAAAGCTGAAACTTGAGCGATATGATTAGCGTCTAAACTCGAAATGGGATCATCTATAAAAATTATATAATTATTTAAATTACCATCTTTTTCTATGCTCTCAAGATTAACGATGAAATATGCAAAGGCTATTGCTGTTTTTTCACCTTCACTAAGATTGCATGCAATTTTATCTCCTCTTTTAAGAACAAAATAATCATCTTCTGTCGTGTCAATTTGTATATCTTCTCTGTTTAAGAATAGTTTGATAAACTCATTGAGGCGGGCTTTCCCTGCGGTTATGCTTTTTAGCTGAGCCTGTAGAAAAATGTTCTCTGTTTCTTTCTCATTAATTAGCTTTAGCGCTTCTGTATTCTTTGTTTCTTCTTCATGGCTTTTGCGTTCTATTTCATAGTACTTCTCAGTTTTCAGAAAAGAAGCTACTAAATGTCGCTTATACTTAGTTCTGTTTTCTTCTCTTATTGTGGTGAATTTCTCTACTGAATCATTGTGTTGTTCTAAAATGCTGGCAATGTTCCTAATCCATAAATCTTTTTCAGTATTAGCAGAGATATCTAAATCTTCTATTTCTATAGGTATAAATAATTTGGTAGAATATTTTTCATCAAGGTGATTTATCAAATCATCTAACAGGCGTATATAATTATTGCTAATTGTATTGAATTTGTCAACTATTTCGATCCATTGTTCTCTTAAACCTTCAAAAATATCATTGGGGCTTATGTAAATCCATGCAGGATGGCTAATTGATTCTTTTTCTGCAGCAATCTCAATTTTAAGTTTTTGTATGTCTTCTTTTAGTAATGCGGCTTGGTTAGTAAAAAATTGATTTAGAAAAATCAGCCGATTTTCATTTATCTCATTCCCACAAAAAGCACATTTAGTTATCCCTCCTTCATCATGCAAAGAAACCCCTTCCTTTACCCAATCGTATAATTGTTGATTTTTAGACAGCAATGGATCTTCTGAACCTTGTCCTGGGGCGTAAGCGAGAATTCTCACAAATTCTTTAATTATGCTATCGAATGGGCTTTCCGTTTGTTCAAATCGTATTGGCTCTTTGTTATTTTGAGCAATAGCAATACTTTGAATTGCTTTCAGGGAAGTTTCATCTTTTATAATATACGGTTCCAAGCTTGTTGAATCTAATTGCGCCATTGTTGACTTAAAGTGGGTCTTAGTAAATTCAATAGCGCTTTTGAAACAATCGTTTTTTATATGTTTGGCGATATTCGTAAATTTATAATCATTGAATTCTGCAAGTTTTTGGGTGTAAGTTTTATTCGCATCAATTAATTTTCTCGTTTCCGTTATAACCGCTAGGTTAACTTCAATTGTGTCCCGGAGTGATGCATTTTCACCTACATCAAATTTAATCCCTTGAATCTTTCTATCGGCCGTGTTATAACGTAAATTATCATTAATAAAATCTGTATTAAAAACTTTTACATTGAGCGGGCATGTCAAGATATTTTGTTGGTTAATGGGTTCTGGATTGTTGTTACCATATAATCGTATTTCGAATTCAGCTTCGGCAAAGGTGTCTGGTATTTCTTTTTTTTCTAAAAAGGAGAATAAGCGAGATAGAGTCGTTTTTCCGGAGTAATTCCAACCATATATAAGGTTCCTTTCAGCAAATTCTTGAAGGTTATTATCCCTGCGATAATTCTGAAATATTCCTAAACCAGTAAGGGTTTGTATCCGCTTTATCATGGCTGTCGGTGTTAGTTTATTCCAAATATAATAATTTCTCATTTTGGTTGTACAATTTACTGTCCTTCATTCTCTTGCTTTTTAGCAATTTACCGTTTAACAGATATTACTCTGTTTCCTGTTGATATATGGAGTGAGAACAATCACTGAGATATGATCTGGTTTACGCTGGCTATTAATAAAAAACCAAAACAGAGCTATTATATACATGATGATATACACGAAATACTTGATATCAAATAATTTATATTAATTGTACTTCGGGTGAATTTTCGACTGATTTTTAGCGATATAAAATCGGTCTTTTGAGAGATATTACCTCGTCACCCCACGCCCTTTTTTCTTCACTTTCTTCTTGCGGTGGAGCAGCCGGAACTCCGGGTCTATATACTCGTCCGATACTTGTTCTGTCTCTGTCAGAGCGCCGAGTGCATTAGCCGCGTCCGTGGCGATCTGCGCTCCGAGGCTTTGGGCCTGTACGGGTTGCCGCTGAACGACAGCAGAGGGAAATTGTTTCTGCAACGTCCGGTAGCCGAACTCCCGGCCAATCTCGGAAGCCTTGAACCGGAGGCCGCTATAAACGAAATGCAACCCGTACACCTGTCCCTGCTTGTTCATCGCCGGAAGGATTGTCACGCCACGCTTCAGCATAGCCAGGTAAAAAGCCCGAAAATCCGCATGACCCTTCTTCAGCTCTTCATAAGCAATTCTGCGCAGCTCCGCTTTCGCCGCCTCCCGCTTCGGGTCGGCGTACCGGTTTTGATACTCCTTTTGACGGTGAACTTCATTCGCCACGGTCAGCCCGATCTTCCGGCTGATCTCCTCCGCGACGCGGGCCGAACGGTTGCCTAAAAACGTCGTGTCGTAGACCGAGCCGTCGATGCCGATCCGGTTCGCGATCAGGTGAATGTGCATATGCCCCGTATCCTTGTGCGAGCAGGCGATTCATTGGTGGTTCTTCATCTTCATCTCCTGCGCGAATAGTACAGCCAACTCCCGCAAAGATCCGCGCACACGCTCCTCGTCAGCCGGAGCGATGCCGATCTCGAAACGCAGGTACTTGTTCTTACACCGCTCATGGCCCTGGGCCACCATTTCAAATTCGGGAATAATCTCGTCCGGCGTCCGGCCCTCGATCAGATTAGTGCCCAGCAAGCGGTCGAGCTTCCCCTCCCGCATCACGTAGCGAATGGCGTTCGTTCCGTGGGCGATGGCCTTACCCTTGGCTATCATGGCCTCCGGAATAAAAGAAACGACCGTAAAGGGCTTTGGACTGCCGGAGAAAATCTCAGGCTTCCTTGTTGAGTGCCGGATCTTTATACGTGAACAAGTTGGCGAGCCGCGTCATAAAGCTGTTATGCGTCTGGAGCATCCGGAAATACTCCTGCTCTTCGGCGGTCAGCCGGGGCGGGGCGATAATCTTTCCGTAAAGGGCTTGCTTCCGGCAGTATTCGGAGAGGGTGACGCCCGCTTTTTCCGCACGGTTGAAAATGGTGCGGCGTTCTTCGGCGTCGCACCGGAATTTTATGATTTCTCTTTTCATCGTTGTGTTTTTAGGGGATGACAAATGGCGAGAACGGAGTGATTGCATTTCCCCTCTCGACCGAAGGGAGTAGAGGGCAAGAGCAGTTTGTGGCCGGATGTGGCCACAAACTGACGTCTTGCAATCTGAAAGGTGGTATTACTTACCGCCTACCTTCGGCCCCGGCTTGTCGGGGGCCGGACGCATCGCTGGCACATGCCGGGGACGGGTTTTCGCCCTGAGATAATCGCTTACGTCCTTATAGCCGAGGTAAAATCCGGAATGGTCTATCACCCTGCTTTCAGGACAGCGGTTCACGATTTCAGCCGTAGCCTTGCGTCCCGCCTCGTCATGGTCGAGGAAAAGATGAATGTTATTATTGCATTGCAGGAACGGAATGGCCTTGTCGAGATTGGCCACCGAGTTAAGCACAACGACATTGAGGGAAAATGCCGGATATTTCTTAATGGTGAGATAAGAAAGGAAATCCATAAAGCCCTCGAATACCAACACGTCCTCATGGCCGTTGTCGATGGTCGTTATGTCTTTGGGGGAGCTGCCGCCCTTGAAGCGGGCGGTGCGGAACTCTCATCCGTCGCGGTCGTTTTGGAAACCGACAGCGAAATAAGGGTTCCCGTTTACCCGATAGTGTACTTCCCGGCAATAATGCCAGGCGATGTCGGGATTGATGCCTCGCTCTTGGATATAGTGGATAAGGGAAGGATGTTCGAGTGGCCGGATTTCGAAGATCTCAACGCCCGGTTTTCGAGGCGTGCTCTCCGGCGTCGGAGGGATTCATTGAACGCGGACAAGGCCGGGCTCTTCGAGGTAACATAGCGCGTCAAGAAAATCGATGTTGTGCATATGCATGACCAGGTCGATAATGGAACCGCCGACACCGGCTCCGTGGTCGTACCACAAATTTTTAGTGTAGTCCACGTGGAAACTCGCCTTGTCTTCCTTGCGGAGCGGGGAGAGATACATACCCCCGGTCGGGGTTTCTTTGACCGGAGTGATTCCAGCCTGGGCGAGGAACGCCCGGATGTCGTTCTTTTTTACTTGTTCGATTGACATGATAATTAGGTTTTAATTAGTGAATAGCCGTCTTGCCGCCTGCTGTATGTAGCAAGCCGCTCAACTTAGAATGATAAATCGAATGACATGGGGGCGGTTATCCCGCCTTGCGATGATGGGGCGTTCGGCCCGTGCGGATAGCTTCTACGTCACTGCGCAGATAGCGTTTGCGGCCTCCGAAAGGGTAGGATTTGATATATCCCGTTCGCTCCCAATTTCAAAGGGTGGATGAGTCAATACCCAGCCGCTGCAATACCTCTTTACGAGATCAATACTCCTCCGCAGGGGAAAGGGTTTCAGCGGTCGGGAGACTTCCGGCCACTTCTTGGAATAGCTTTTTTAAATCCTCCAGGCTGACCGTCACGCTGACGTTAGTCCCGGTTCGCAACAAATCGTTTAATTCCATAGGTGAAGGTTTTAATGGGTTAATAAAATTATAAACTGAATTCTCCTGAATCCGGCGACAAATAAACAAAAGAAAACGAGAAAAATTGCATCTTTCTCGTTTTCAGTGGCATTCTGCCTATTTTTGCGCAATTTTTCGCCCTAAAAAAACTACTCCAATAACCCAACTAACTCCTTTTTCATCTCCTCGTCGATGTCCCGGTAACGGGCAAACGCCTTGCTGCCCTCCTTGTGGCCGCTCAGCGAACCCACCAGATTCGGGTCCTTCACCTTCTTGTAGATATTCCCGATGAACGTGCGCCGGGCCATGTGTGAGGACGCTACCTCGTATAAAGGCCGTTGCACCTCCTGCCGCGTGCGCTGGTCGATGGTCGTCACCATGCGGTCGAGCCCGGCGCGCTTGAACGCCTCCTTGATCTTCACATTGTACTTCTGTTCCGAATAGAACGGCAGCAACGTTTCACGTAAAGGATCACGGTAACGGGCCAGGATTTCCAGTGCGACCTTTGTAAGCGGCACACGAACGGTTATCCCCCGGTCTTCCTTCGTTTTGCGCGGGATGTACTCGATAGCGCCGTCGATGATATTGCGCTCCGTCATTTTGTACAGATCGCTCACCCGGCATCCGATATAGCATTGAAAAACGAAAATATCCCGTTGTATCGCCAATGCCGGATCATCGCTCAAGTCCGTTTCGTACAGGCGATTCCGCTCCTCGTTGCTAATATAGATCGGCGTTCCGTACACGATTTCCCCGATGGAGTAGTGCTTGAACGGATTGTTCGCCGTGTATCCGTTGTCGTTCGCCCAAAGGATAAACGCCCGGAACCGGTTCATCATGTCCGCAATCGAATTTTGTCCCCGCTCTTTCGGCATCCCCTTCGGGACTTCGTTTCCTTCTTCGTCCAGGACAGGCGGTCGCTTGCGTTTAGGCGTCTTAACCGCAATCTTGGCGGAATAGGGGACTTCCTCGTAAATCTCCGGGAATTGCAGGAACACCTGCTTCTCGTTTGCTAGAAACTCGTCGATCTGCCGCAGTTGGTCGGGATTGAGTGAGCTTAGGTTGAGTTTGAAGCCCCGGCTTCCCGTCTTACGCTTATATAATTCAAATCGTTTCAGGCAGCGGGTCAAAACTTTAAAGTTTTTCAACCGTTGTTCCGATAGTTTGTGCTTAGCGATGTATTCGTCGATAATGTCGAAAAAGGACTTCTCGTATTCCTTAACCGCTTTCACTGGCTTATGGAATTTCTTAACAACCTTTTCCATATACTCGCGGGTGATCGCCGATTTGTCGGTCGCCGTGTTGATCTCCCGCTCCAGTACGTCCGTCAGTGCTTTCAGCCGATCCCTTTTCGCCAAAAGCA
>OFMP01001277.1_pt1 | contig 13435 bp, 10 predicted proteins | sample 1541841 | NCBI WGS metagenome assembly OFMP01 (sample SAMN04209226, study PRJEB22552) | human gut metagenome | biome: gut; material: feces | host: Homo sapiens | place: USA: Oklahoma
TATCAACAAGAGAGAGGTTCTCGTAAACATCGGTTACAAGAGCGAAGGTGTCATCGCCGCTCCTGAGTTCCGTTACAATCCTGAGCTCAAGGTTGGTGACAAAGTTGAAGTTTATGTAGAGTCTCCTGAAGACAAGAAGGGACAGCTCGTTCTCTCACACAAGAAAGCTCGTCAGCTGCGTTCTTGGGATATGGTAAACGAGGCATTCGACAAGGGCGAAATCGTCAAAGGTTATGTCAAGACCCGTACGAAGGGCGGTATGATCGTAGACGTATTCGGAATCGAGGCCTTCCTCCCTGGTTCACAGATCGACATCCGTCCTATCAAGGATTACGATGCATATGTTGACCAGACAATGGACTTCAAGATCGTCAAGATCAACCAGGAGTTCCGCAATGTAGTCGTTTCTCACAAGGCTCTCCTTGAGGCTGAGCTTGAGAAGCAGAAGAGCGAGATCATCGGCAAACTCGAAAAAGGCCAGGTTCTCGAAGGAACAGTCAAGAACATCACCAACTATGGTGTATTCGTTGACCTCGGCGGTGTTGACGGTCTCATCCACATCACTGACCTCTCTTGGGGCCGCGTAAACAACCCTGAGGAAGTCGTTAAACTTGATGAGAAGATCAAGGTCGTAGTTCTCGACTTCAACGAGCAGCAGAAGAGAATCGCTCTCGGTCTGAAGCAGCTTACCGCTCATCCTTGGGACAGCCTCGATCCGGATATCAAGGTCGGTGATAAGGTTAAGGGTAAAGTAGTTCTCATCGCTGACTATGGCGCATTCGTAGAGATCAAGCCGGGCGTAGAGGGACTTATCCACGTATCAGAAATGTCATGGTCTCCAAGACTCCGTATCGCTCAGGACTTCCTGAAGGTAGGTGACGAGGTTGAGGCTCAGATCCTTTCACTCGACAGAGAGAACAGGAAGATGTCTCTCGGCTTGAAGCAGCTTACTGCAAATCCTTGGGAGAACATCCGCGAGAAATATCCTGTAGGTTCACAGCACAAGGCTGTCGTACGCAACATCACCAACTTCGGTGTATTCGCAGAGCTTGAGGACGGTATCGAGGGTCTCGTCCACATCAGCGACCTCTCTTGGGACAAGATCAAACATCCGTCAGAGATGGTTCAGGTAGGTGATACTATCGACGTTGTTATCCTTGACTTCGATGAGGCTAACCACAAACTCAGCCTCGGCCACAAGCAGCTTCTCCCTAACCCATGGAACGAGCTCGAGAGCAAATATCCTGTAGGAACAACTGTTGAGGCTACTGTAGGTTCTGCTACTGACAAGGGCGCAAACGTTACCCTCGAAGATGGTACTGAGGGCTTCGCATTCAAGAAAGACCTCGTAAAAGAGGATGGCAAGCAGGCTGTTGAAGGTGAGAAGCTTCCGTTCGTAGTGACAGAGCTCAGAAGAAGCACCAGAAAGCTCTTCCTCTCACACCTCAAGACATATGCTGATGTCAGAGCTGAGAAGGCTGCTGCTGAGATCGACAACACCAAGAAAGCTGTCAAGAAGATCAATTCCAACATTGAGAAGACAACTCTCGGTGACATCGACGCACTCGCTGCCCTCAAGGACAAATTCGAGAAAGGTGAATAATTTTACTCTCAAGATAATGGGCACCGCATCAGCGATGCCTGTTATTGATAGATTTCAGAGCGCTCATGTACTGGAGGTACATGGGCGTTTGTTTTTGATAGACTGCGGTGAAGCCGTGCAGCGCCAGATGTTGCGCTACAAGGTGCCTATCGCCAAACTGGATACCATATTCATTTCACATATCCATGGTGATCACCTGTTCGGATTGTTTACGCTGCTGTCTACTTTGGGATTGACTTGCAAATCCACTCCGGTGGTCATTTATGGGCCGTCGAATCTGGGGCCGCTTCTCAAATCCTTCATGTCCTATTACGGAAAGGGCATCGGCATAGATGTGGATTTTCATCCGCTTTCAGTGAAGGCTCCGGAGGTCATTTATTCCACGAAGTCGATGGAGGTCCTGGCATTCCCTCTGAATCATAGGATTGAGACATACGGATATATGGTCAGGGAGAAAGTCCCGCAGTTGAATATCCGTAAGGATGCCTTGGAGAAATATGGGTTTACCAAGGCGGAAATCGGGACATTGAAATCCGGCGGAGATATAATCCGTCCTGCCGGGCCTGACGAAGGGGCTACATTCCTCAATGGCTTCGTAAGACATTCCGGTACTGATGAACCGCTGATTATCAGAAATGAAGATGCCGCTTATCTGCCCTATGAGCCAAGGAGCTACGCATATTGCAGCGATACGGCGCCGTTTCCTGAGTTGAGCGAATGGGTGAAAGGCGTGGACCTGCTGTATCATGAAGCTACATATCTTCAGGAGTATGAGGCACAGGCGAAGCTCCGTTTCCATTCCACGACATTGCAGGCTGCCCAGTGTGCCGTCGATGCAGGAGCGAAGAAACTCGTGATAGCGCATTATTCCTCCAGATGCCGTAATGCAGCGCAGTATCAGGCTGAATGCAGGAAAATATTTCCGGAGACCTATGCAGCAAATGACGGCGACGTCTTCCAGATATAGCAACATGTCGGATTTTTTCCGTAAATTGGTGAAATTTTTGGTTTGAACGGATGAAAAACAGGATAATGTTGACAGCGGCATTGGCCCTGATCGTGTCGATGCTTGTTTCCGCGGTAGCTCCTATGGGTTCGCCGCAGGATGATTATATCCGCAAATATGCACCTGTTGCCGTACGGGAAATGTACCGTTCAGGTGTGCCCGCAAGTATAACATTGGCACAAGGCCTTCTGGAGTCACGTTATGGCCAGTCGGATCTGGCTGTGAAGGGAAACAACCATTTTGGAATCAAGTGCCATGACTGGACCGGGAAGAAGATGTATTATGACGATGACCGGAGGGGAGAGTGCTTCCGCGTTTATGGTACTGCGGACGAGAGTTTCAGCGACCATTCGGACTTCCTGCGTTACAGGGACCGCTACAAGTCATTGTTCAACAATGATGTAACGGACTATAAGGCATGGGCGCACGGCCTGAAGAAAGCGGGCTATGCTACCGATCCGGCTTATCCTTCCAAGCTTATAAAGCTCATCGAAGATTATCATCTGGACAAATATGATACGATGCGTCCTGAAGATTTCGGGACGACAGTCAAGGTTCGCCAGGATGAAAATGAGCTGCGCAATACCATCAAGGGTAAATTGACACGTAAACAGAGGCGTGAAGCAAGACGTGCCGGGAAAGCGGAGCAGGAAAATACGCATGAGACCATAGTGGAACAGCGTGCTGAAGAGACGATTCCTGAACCGCCGTTGTCCATCGAAGAGCCTGAAAGGGTTCCTGTCGAAAAGGCGGCCGAGACATTCTCATTCTCGCTGGTGCGTCAGATGTACAAGACCAACGGCGTTCCGTTCGTCTATTCCCAAGAGGGTGAAAGCTACGCAAGCATTGCCAATGATTATCACCTGTTCCTGCGGGAGATACTCAGGTTCAATGATGCTGTATCCGACAAGCGTCTGGAGCCCGGCACGACAGTATATCTGCAATCGAAGAAGAGCCAGACCAAACGTGGACTCGACAAGTATATTTCCGATGAAGGAGGGGAGACATTGTATGAACTCTCGCAGCGTTTCGGCGTGAAACTCAAGGACTTGTGCAAGATGAACGACCTTGCCAGGGATTATGTGACCAAGCCGGGAGATGAACTAGACCTCAGACCATCCAGAAGATGAAGAAACATATAATTTGGACAATTGTAGTGACGATTTCCGTCGTCATCGGAACGGTAGCCGGCATTTTCGCATGGCAGATGTATTATGACCGCAAGATGCCGAACTTCCATGAAAGGGCAGAGATTTATGTCTATCCTAACATGAATGTCGCGGATGTCATTGAAATTCTCACGGAAAAGAATCTGGTGCGCAAGCCCGGAAGCCTTCTGCGCGCTTTCCGGAAGGAAAATCTTCTGGTGGGAACCGACAAGGCCGGAAGTGCGTCACCCAAGACAGGACACTATACGATAGATCCTTCAAATACAAGCATTTATGTCGCGCGGATGTTGAAGAACGGATGGCAGACACCTGTGAATCTGGTATTGTCCGGGTCCATCAGGCTGCGCGGTACATTGGCAAGGAAAATCAGCAGCCAGATGCTTATGGACTCGCTGACCGTTATGAATGCACTGCAGGATTCCGCATTGCTGGCAGGTTATGGCTTTACTCCGGAGAATGTTTTCGGCCTGTTCATTCCTGATACCTATCAGGTTTATTGGACGGATTCCATGAATGTGGTGCTGGACAAACAGAAGGCCGCATTCGATTCATTCTGGACCGATGAAAACAAGCAAAAGGCCAAGGCTCAAGGACTTACGGAGATGGAGGCGGTGACGCTGGCCAGCATTGTACGTGGAGAATCGAACTATGTTCCTGAATATCCGCTTATTGCAGGCGTATACCTGAACAGGCTTCATGTCGGTATGAAACTCCAGGCCGACCCTACCGTGGCATTCTGCTTTGACTATACATTGAACCGTATTTTGAAAAAGCATACGAGGGTGGAGTCGCCGTACAATACGTATATGAATTTCGGTCTGCCGCCGGCGCCGATTTGCTCTCCAGGGCGTGACGCCATGAATGCCGTGCTGAATCCGAAAGGCGGGAAAGACCTTTATTTCTGCGCAAGTCCAGATTTCAACGGTTCGCATCTTTTCGCCGCTACATATTCCGAGCATCTGAAAAATGCAAGGGCCTTCCAGCGTGCCCTCACAGCGAAACTTGCAGCAAAGGCCGCTGCGCAATAGCGTTCCGCAAGAACTTATTGGCGCACAACCTTTACTACGTTTTTCAGAATCTTTATCTGGGATGTTACCTTGTCCAGTTCCATGTTTGACGGCACGGACAGCTTCATGGTGATGTCGTAGGTGCCATTCCGTTGGTTCTCATTGACATTGAACTGCCTGAGCGAGGTCCTGAACGTGTTGAGCACATCCATTATCTGGTTGATGATGAACGGCTCTATGGCGGTGATTACGCGCAGTGTCGCCTGGAACGTGCCGCTGGTAGGCGTGTCGGACCACTTCACTCTCTGGATGCGGTAAGGGTACATTTCCATGAGCCTTGCGGCGTTAGGGCAGGACATCCTGTGAATCTTGATGCCGTCAGTCCTGGTCACGAATCCGAATACGTCATCACCGAATACTGGATTGCAGCATTTGGACATCTTGTAGTCAAGCCCTTTCAGGTCCTTTGCGTTGATTACGAGAATATCGTCGGAAGATTTGCCACTTACCCATTTGTTGCGGGACTCCTCGGCCGCTGCCTGGTCTGCCGCTTTCGCAGCCTCGATGGCCTTGGCTTCCATTTCGTCATGCTCCAGTATGAATGATTTAATCTGGTCAATGTCGATGGAGCCGTCACCTATCGCAGCGAAAAACGCATTGACGGTAGGATATTTCTGCTTCTTCATGAATTCCGCCATCATGTCGTCCGGAAATTCAAGTTTCCAGTTCTTCAATCGTCTGGTAAGCAGCTCTTTACCCTCAGCCGCAATCTTATATTCCGCTTCGTTCAATGTCTGGCGGATCTTGTTTTTGGCCTTTGCGGAAACGACATAGTTCACCCAGTCCGGAGACGGCTTCTGGTTCTTTCCGCTCATGATTTCCACGATGTCTCCGGTCTTGAGCTTCTCTTTTATGGAAACAGCCTTGCCGTTGACTTTGCCACCCGTGCAGCGAGTGCCGAGATTGGAGTGGATATTGAATGCGAAATCCAGGACGGATGACCCGGTAGGCAGGATTCTCAACTCTCCTGACGGCGTGAATACGAAAATTTCCTTGGATGGAGGATGCGGCAGGTCTTCCGGAGCCGTTTCCTGCGGGTGCTCCAGATTATAGCGCACCGAAGTCAGCCATTTGTCGATGGTGACCTCATGCTTGATGCCTTTGTATGACCAATGCGCCGCGTGGCCGTTCTCCGCGATGTCGTCCATCCTGCGCGTCCTGATCTGCACCTCAATAAAAGCATTGTCCTTGTTCTTGACGGTTATGTGCAGCGACTCGTAACCGTTCGGCTTCGGATTGGAAATCCAGTCCCTCAGTCTCTTGGTATCTGACTCGTATTCCTCTGTCACATAAGAATATACCTTCCAGCAGAGGTCCTCCTCGGTCTTGTGGTCGGTATCGCAATCGATGATGAAACGGATTGCAAATACATCGAACACACCTTCGAACGGAACCTTCTGTTTCTGCATCTTCTTGTAGATGGAGTAAGCGGTCTTCGTACGGATTTTCAGCTTATATTTTATGCCTGCGTCCGAAAGCTTCTTTTCCAGCGGACGGATGAACTCTTCGGTGAGCTTTATCCTGTCTTTCTCCGTGGCTTTCAGCTTGTTGGTGATGAGACGATATTCCACGGGATCGGAGAACCGGAAGTAAATGTCTTCCAGCTCACTCTTTATGTTATACAGCCCGAGCTGATGCGCCAGCGGAATATAGAGCATCAATGTCTCCAGAATCTTCCGCTCCTTCGAAAGTTTCGGAAACATCTCCAGATTTCTCATGACCTCCAGCCTGTCCGCGATTTTCAGGACCGTCACGCGAGGGTCGGTAGAATATTGGACAATGAGTTTCTTATAGTTCTCCGCTTCCAGTCTCGTGTCCTTCGGCTTGATCGTGGCGATCTTGTCCAGTCCGTCCACCATCTTGTAGATTTCCTGCGGGAAATTGGCTGTCTTTATATCATAATCAGGGTGTTTCCGCAGCGTTTCATGAAGAAAAACTGCGGCTGCACATTCTGCGGGAAGACCTATTTCATCGGAAACAATGAGCGCGACATTCATCGGGTGCTCCACGAAAGGATGCCCGTTATCTCTCAAATCATCTTTCAACGCATCCGATGCAATGGCCAAGGCACGTCTTATCAATGCCCTGCCTTCCTCATTGTAATGGGGGAATTTCTCATCAATCAGATCCATATCACACACAATTTTGGCGGAAAATCCGTATTCCGCGTCAAGTCCGTGTTCAAAGTTAACAAAAATCATACATTATTCACAGCGCAGTTTGAAGAGAATTTCATGATTGTTATCTTTGCACCATGTTGAAAGTGGCAATAATCGGCGGTGGAGCGGCAGGCTGTTTCGCGGCAGTAAACATAAAGGAAATGAATCCTGATATTGACGTGACTGTCTATGAGGCTGGTGCAAAGCTTCTTGCGAAAGTGGCGGTGACTGGCGGCGGCCGCTGCAACCTTACCAATTCCTTCGCACAGGTGCGCAGCCTGGAATCTGTCTATCCGCGCGGCCATCGCCTGATGAAGCGTCTGCTCAAGGAATTTTCCAATGCCGATGTCTGTAACTGGTTCGAAGCGCGAGGCGTCCGCCTTCTGACCCAGCCGGACCAATGCGTGTTCCCCGTTTCGCAGGATGCAATGGAGATTGTCAATGCTCTTCTTTCCGGGATGAGAAACGCCGGCGTACACATCAAGCCACGTCATAAAGTGCTGTCTGTCATTGACATGTCTACTGCGGACGGACCTCGGTACAAGCTGTCGTTCGCACCGGATCCTGACGGCACAATGTCTGCCGGGATAGAGGCCGACATTGTTCTGGTGACGACCGGAGGCAGCCCGAAAAAGAGTGGATTGTCAATGCTTGACGGTCTTGGACTGGACATCATTGACCCTTTGCCGTCGCTTTTCAGTTTCAATATCGGTGATGCTGCACGCCCTGGCGAAAACGTGAGGGATGCCGGACTTTCAGCATTGATGGGGACGGTCGTCGAGAATGCCATGGCCGGGATTGTCGGGACTAAATTCCGTGCTACCGGTCCGCTGCTGATTACCGACTGGGGAATGAGCGGCCCGGCAATATTGAAACTGTCATCGTATGCGGCAAGATATCTGGCTGACAATCAATACAATGCAAGTCTGCTTGTGAGCTGGCTCGGTGAAGCGGGACAGGAAGATGCATTGTCAATGCTTGCGGATATGGCGAGGTCCAATCCTCAGAAGCAGCTTTCCAGCATTTACCCGGAGGCGTTCAATAACAGGCTCTGGAATTTCCTTCTGCACCGGGCCGGTCTGTCAGAGACCAAGCGTTGGGCGGAACTGGGTTCCAAGGGTATGAACCGGCTTGCAGCGACATTGACCGGCGACATTTATCCTGTAGTCGGGCGTAACCGGTTCAAGGGTGAGTTCGTCACATGCGGCGGCATTTCGTTGTCCGACATTGACCCGAAAACATTGGAATGCCGCAGTCATTCCGGATTGTATTTTGCCGGCGAAGTGCTTGATGTCGACGCGATTACGGGCGGATTTAATTTGCAGGTAGCCTGGTCGACGGGATTTGTCGCAGCCCGTTCGATTGCCTCACGTTAGTCTTTCCAGACTTTCAGATACTCTTCGAGCGCCCACATTTCATCGCGGTAACGTGCGGCTGCCGCGTAATCCAGATCCGCTGCGGCTTTCTTCATCTTGCGCCTTGATTCCTCGACCGATTTCCGGATCTGCTCCCTTGACATTGACCTGATTACAGGGTCCTGAAGGACTGCCGCCAGGTCTGCCCGGATATAGCCGTCGGCGTATGCCGTATTGGTCTCGCGCTTGGAATCATCCCCGAGGCCGACAGTGATGTGGCCCTTGCCGAGTGCGCTCGGATTCGGAATGAATGTCGGATTGTCGTAAGAATTGGATGCTGTCACGCGGCCGAAATTCTTGCCTTGGGCGGCATCAGAGGAGCCTCCTCCAAGTTCGGAAATCAATGCGTTGTGCTTGACTTCCACCTGTTTAGGCGTAATGTGATTTATGCGGTTGTACTCTATCTGCTTCGCCCTGCGCCGGTCGGCCTTGCGCTGCGCGGGGCCGGCGATGTAGTATCTGCCCGTCCACGGGCCCGTCTTCAGCCGTTTCGGCCGGTACGGCCGGTAGGACTCGTTCTCGTTGGACGGGAACCACGTGTCGCGTTTGATCTCCCTGCCGACCGTCGAGGCGTTGCGGCCGAGCATCAGAACGATCCCGCAGATGATGGTGCCGTTGCCGATCTCGATCCGGATGACCCGGCGTTCCTCTTCCGACAGGTGCGAATACACTTCTCCCATAGGTGCAACATCCCTTCGGACTGGTTATCCGGACAATCTCCAATCTAACGGGTGTTGCACTTTCAATTAGACAACGGGGCGGGCATGTCCGTACGAAAAACGTCTATCATGTGCACCATGGGGAACCCAAATGAAATTAGACTGGCGATAGTCGATAACGACGACTTCGTGCTGATGGGTTTGGCAGCGTTCTTGTCGCGTCATCTGCCGAATGTTCGGTTAGCTTGGAAGGCGAATACCGGAACCGATGCTCTGGAATATGCGACGGATCCCGCAAATGAAGCGGACATTCTGCTGGTTGACATGAGTCTGGAGGACATGCCCGGAGACATGGTGTGCCGGGAAATCAGAAGTCGTAACAGGATGTTGCCGTTGCTGGCGGTGACATCGTTCAGTTTAACTCGCTATGCGCGACGTGCTGCTGAGGGTGGTGCTCAAGGCATTGTGTCAAAAGCTGATTTTCCAGCACTGTGTAAAGCGGTCAAGCTCGTCAGCGATGGTCATACTCTCTGTGTTCGAGTAGGAGGGGAGACTATTGGATTCGAGGATGTAGATGCTGCATATCATCGTCTGGTTCGACTTCCCGTGAATAGAATCGAAAGATTGTCGGAACGGGAAAAATATGCCATGGAACTATATTCACAGTCGTATAAGCCCACTCAGATTGCCCGGATGATGGATGTTTCGGCAGGGACGGTGAAAACCTATCTTGACCGTGTTCAGAACAAACTCCATCTTACTTCCAGAGCCGAACTGATTGCCTATTGGTGGAGGCGGGAACGATGGTGAGACGATTGGCAATGAAAACGATACTTGTGGTTCGCAAGAAATGCTTGGGAGTATCGAAAAAAATCTTGTTCTATCGATAGTGGCCATGACATGTCTTGCCGCATGTATCGCCGAATGGATTCTTGATTCTCCTGAGAGTTTGAATGATGGGTTTATTCGCATCGTGTACATGCTTGCTGTGAGTATGTTGCCGTTATATCCGGTACCGGCAACATGGGGGATTATCGTCATCGCATTCCTGAATGAATTGATGCCTTGCTTATCGCAATGCGATGAGTCATGGGGTGTTCTGGTATCTCTTGCGATTCAAGGCTATGCTGCTGTTTGGTGGAATGGTGTGACGGCAACGGTGCTGTTGTCTATTAGCGCTTTGCTGAATTATGCGATATATCGGGAGAATAGTGAATTTGGTTCGTTCGATGGTTCCATTAATTTGGTGGTGTTGCTTTGGTTTGTGTTTCTTTTAGGGGTTTGGCTACGGCAAAGGAACGGACTTGAAAAGAAAAAAGAGTTAGAAAAGAAAGCTGAAATTGTTCGATATAACTTACAGCTTGCTGAGGGGATGCATGATGCCATGTCTGGTGAGTTGACACGAATGTTGGTCATAGTGCAGGAAGGTATTGATGCATCGAAGGAAGAAGAGCTTAAGCGATGGAGAAAATTGCAGAACGGTATCAATAGGATATTCCAAGATCTGCATTCGGTTATGAATTATCTATCGGATGATGACCATAAACAAGATGATGTATTTCATGTAAGTCTTGCCGAACATATTCAAGCTACATTGAGTGAAAGTGACCGTCGGTTGCATGACAAAGGGTTTTGCGGTCATTCATCTCTTCGCGGTGTATCCAGCGCAATGTTGAACTCGTGGAATCAAATAATCGTTAACCTGTTGCGTGAAATTTACACGAATATTGAACGCTATGCTGACAAAAGTGAATATTCCGTCATTGTCACATTTTCAAATAATGCTGTTGATATTGTTCAGGTGAATAAATGTCGACAAAAGAGTCGGCGATGTGTGACTTTGGGAGCAAGAAAAGGGCTAAGTATATATTCCCGTTTGATATCTGGACAAGGAGGATTCATCAGATATGAAAAAGACGGCGAAGAATGGTCTTTCTATTGCATGTTACCGCTACTGACCTAATTTCTGATATGGCATAATGGAAACCATACAGGGCATAGTGAATATGTTGATATTTCTTCCTCCGTTGAACTGTTGCTTGGAGTGCTGGCTGACGCTCCGAATGTCAAACCAAGTACCGTAAGTATTAAAAGCGGTGTTCTCATGAGGGTTCCTTTGCGTCGGGGTGTGTCAATGATCATTGCACAACATGGATTCATATAAAAGTCCTTGTCCCCTAATGGCATACAAGTCATTGCGAAGCGGGAGAAAGCGCGTCATGCTTACAGTAGCTCTTCGCCTGAAGGGCAGGAATTAGGTAAGGAGGCCTATATGAGCATCAATGAGAAGTCCATTGTCGGTGAATCCTTCGAGGATCTGTCGGCGGCCGATATGGCGATGCTGACCGGTCGCAACGATGATGGCGTCGCGCCGGCGTCGCTGTCGTTCGCGGTTTCCGTTCTGAGCGTGTCTTTCTCGGCATGTTCGGCAACGGTCGTCACCCGACTTGCATCCTGTGGGAACTGCAAGTGAACGTTGCTTTACATGGGTCAGGTATGGATTGCGTAAAACATCCGACCCATACCTGACACTTGTTATCGTTAAGGGGAAGTGGCATGAAGGCGATTCTGTTTCGTGACTGCAAGGCATGTTTCCAGTCATTCAAGAACTGGGGTATGGTTCTTATCATTATGGTCACGGCAATATTCGTGGAGATGGTTGCCAGTGGCGCAGGCATTCTAGACCCATTTACTTGGGCTGTCTTTTTTGGACCGTTTTTCATCTATTCGTCATGCTCGGTGATGGTCTCCATCCTGTATCAGGATTTCCGAGATGGACTGTTTGAGCTCTATATACAGTCTGGTCGTTCCTATTGGAGCTACTGCTGGTGTAAATGCCTGTTTCCTGTTATCCTGACAGTGATTTCCGTGCTTTTGAATCTGGCTTTTATGCGTGTTTTGTCATCAGGCTTTCAGATAACCGCTGGAGCAGATGATGCAATTGGTGCTCTTATCGTATCAGTCTTAGGAACAATCGTCTGTTCTTTGGGCGCAATGCCGATGGTTTATGTCTCCCGGAACAGCGATCCGACAATGGCACAACTGGTTTTGGTGTTGATTGCGGTCCTGCTCCAATTGGCATATATGCTTGTGATCGTCAACGTGATGCCGCTGTGCCTGTTCTCGGTTGGTTATGTCGTATTGGTAGTGGTCGCCATCGGTATTTCAACCGGAGTATTCTCTCGATATTTTATCAACACCAATATCGAGCTGTGACATCTACTGGATTCGAAGCTTTTGGAAAGGTGGATTTCCATGACCAGCATGGTGGCCTATGTCGCTTCGCGTAATCCGCAGTCGCAGACGTTGCGGTCGGTTCGTCTGATACAGGATGCGGTCAGTGCGAACATTGACGCGGAATGGACGATTCTGACGCCGAATGACACGACGATCTTGCCGTCGGATGGTACTGCGAGCGAGTTTTCCACCGGTGTCGATCATATCGAGCTGAACGGACTGGACGATTCCGCCCGGGTCAAAAAAGCAATCGAACGATGCGATTATCTGATTCTCGGTTCGCCGACCTATGGCCATAACGTTTCCGGCGACATGAAGATTCTGATGGATCGACTCACCTATTGGGGGCATTTGTTCCATCTGGCGGGCAAACCGGGCATGGCAATGGTCAGCGCCACAACCAACGGGTTCCTTGAAGTCGGCGAACTGATGGAACGGTTCATGGAATCACTGGGCATCATCATTGATGAAACCGCATACCACACCACTTTTACGCCATTCGATGAGGCAATGGCCGATCAGACCGCCGCGGCTATCGTGCGGGCGCTGAACACACTGCGGGATGGCGTCGTGCCTGAAACCAGCGAAAGGCAGGAGCTGGCATTCCAATCCTACAAGCGTGACTACGCCCGACGAGACGGTAGCGATGCAGAATCGCGGTATTGGCGGGAACGCGGCATGTTCGACTGCGCGACGTTCCATGAATACGTCGAAACGCGGCGGAAGCTGCCGGAATCCGTCCACGCCGAACGGTAGGGGGACTTTCCATGAACGGTAACGTTGGAACGACCTGGGCGGCTTCTGCCACGACCCTTGAGGAACGGTGCATGGCGGCAACCGCTATGCCGGATGCTTTGCGACAGTATCGGGCATCGCACGCGGAAGACATGCTTTCGGCAACGGTGGAATGGAAAAACCGACGGAACCCACTGCGGGACGAGGACTATCAAGGCATCGCCGACGCGCTCGGCGATGACGCATCCGTGGTCGAAACCGTCATCGCGGATCGGGAACGGAAACTGAGCGGCCATGTCGAGCCGGCATGGTCCGTTGAACTGCAGACGATTCTGAACCGTTACGACAGCGAGGAAGAGCGAGTCGAACGCACGGGGTATGCCAC
>OFMP01001281.1_pt1 | contig 13388 bp, 8 predicted proteins | sample 1541841 | NCBI WGS metagenome assembly OFMP01 (sample SAMN04209226, study PRJEB22552) | human gut metagenome | biome: gut; material: feces | host: Homo sapiens | place: USA: Oklahoma
GGAAGCTATGCGGGCAGACGGAGTTATCCTGTCGTCCGATGGATGGGGAAACAGTGACGTAGATTTCGCAAATACGGCTGAACAGATGGAAATCAGAGGAATTCCGGTAACCGGGCTGAAATTCAGTGGTACAGTTGGCCAGTTTGTTGTAGAAAATGATCATCTGGGAGAAATTCTGGATATCAATAAAAGTGAAGAGGGCATTGAGACAGATGTACTCGGAGAAAATAATGTGACGGAGCTGGATGCGAAAAAGGTTACTGCAATGCTGAAGCTGAAAATGCGGAAAAATGAGAAGCGTTAAGGCTTTGAAATTTGAAGAAAACTGTCAAAAGTAAAGCTGGCAGGGAAAGAAGATATAGAAAAGTCCTGTTGAGAATCCGGATTCGATATTCAGATTCTGACAGGACTTTTGCTGTTTAATTTTCTGCGGTATCTTCGATAATATGGTTACGGATGATCGCGCGGATACTTTCGTTAAGATATGGCTTCAATTCTTCAAACGACATCGGGTCGTTGTCCAGGATCGTGCTGTATGAAGTAGAACTTGCAAGTTCTATAATCAGAAACAGCATAGTTTCCGGCGCACGAAGTTTGATTGTCGGATGATCCAGAAGGATATTACTAAAATATGCAAGAATTTCACCCTCATCATCCTGCATATTATTGGTGATAGCCTGTCTGAAAATGCCCCAGCTGAGATTCTTAGAGATAAATCTCAGAATCAGTTTATTTTTCTGCATGGCATTTAAAACGTAATCTACAATAAAAATAATCTTATCTTCGAATTCGGGGATGTCGGCTGTCTCCAGAGCTTTGTGTGCTCTCTGGAAAAGTCGGCTGGCTGTCCGTGCGATCAGCCGGTCGCGTATCTCGTATTTGTCTGCAAAATATAAATAGAATGTTCCTTTCGCAACTCCGGCCTTTTTTGCTATATCGCTGATTGATGTTTTCTCAATTCCCTGATTCAGAAATAAATCGTATGCGCTTTGAAAGAGAGCATCCATTTTCTGATGCTTGTTTTCATCTACTTTTCCCATGATTCATTCCTCTTTTCCTTTGAATTATCTTTATTATAAAATCAAAATGACTCAGAGTCAACTTTTTTGTAGAAAAATATTGACTTGTGGTCATTTTTGAGTTATAGTAAGTGCGAGCTAGAAAATGACCAGTAGTCAAAAAGAAGAAAGCATACCGACAGGAAAGTCAGTAGAGGCTTACAGGAGGTTTTTAAACATGAAGAACAGGGAATACAGAGTATTAGTTACACTTGCACTTATGGCATCACTTGTAGTTGGAAATATTGCAGGAACATCTGTAAATGTACAGGCGGCAGATAATAAAGATAAAAGCACAGAGACAAAGAAAACAAGCGAAACAAAAACAAGCAGCAGCGCAACACCTGCAAAAGATGAGACTGTATATGTAAAAGTAGATGACGCAGGAAACCAGAAAGATGTTACGGTATCGGATCAGCTGAAAAATATTTCGAGTCTTGGAACAATCGATGATGTATCAGATTTGAAAGACATCAAGAATGTAAAAGGTGATGAAACCTTTTCTGAAAATAACGGTAAACTGGTATGGCAGGGAGATAAGAAAGATATTTGCTATCAGGGAACAACAACTAAGAAGATTCCGGTAGGAATGAAGGTTACTTATGAACTTGACGGAAAGAAAGTCAGTGCAGATGATCTGGAAGGAAAGAGTGGACACTTAAAGATTCATTATGAATATCAGAATACAAGTGCTGATAGCGGGAAATACACACCATTTTTGATGGCAACCGGACTTCTGATGGATGGAGAGAAGTTTTCAAATGTAACCGTTGATAATGGAAAAGTAATCTCAGACGGTGACAGAGATATCGTGATCGGAATGGGACTTCCACAGTTGAAAGAACAGCTTACATCAGTTAGCAGCAAGGTGGATGATCTGGATATCCCGGATTCCTTTACAGTAGAAGCAGATGTGACAGATTACGAAAAAGTAGAAGCCGTTACAGTTGCAACAAACGAAGTGTTCAATGAAGTAGGTACCGATAAATTTGACAGCCTGGATGAACTGAAGGATTCTATGACAGAACTTCAAGATGCATCAAACAAACTTGTAGATGGTTCCGGACAGTTGAAAGACGGACTGGATACACTGCTTTCTTCATCAGGAACACTGGTAAGCGGAATTGATCAGCTGGCAAGTGGTGGAAATACATTGGCTGGTGGAACTGGTAGTCTGGTGAGTGGAGCGAATACGCTGGCTGATGGAAGCAAGAGCCTGGCAAGTGGAACAAGCCAGTTGGCAAGTGGAGCTGAGAGTTTGAATGCAGGATCCGCACAGGTAGCAGCAGGAGCAAAGAGTGCAAAAGACGGAGTTGGACAGCTTGAAAGTGGAGCGCAGGCATTAAACGATGGGGTTGCGCAGATGCAGAGCCAGGTTGGAGCAGGAGTAAGTTCATTAAATGATGGTGTGGGACAGTTGAGTGATGGAATCAGTCAGGCGAATGATGGTGCGGTAAGTCTTACAGAAGGTTCAAAACAGGTGGCAACAGGAGCTGGACAGGTAAGAGATGGACTTGCACAGGCACAGGCAGGTGCTGGCTCGTTGAAAGACGGGGCGGATCAGTTACAGGCAGGAGCTTCTGGGTTACAGACAGGCTTGAATACTATTGCGAATTCAGAAAACAGCAATGCTATGATCGCAGGGCTTGAGGCTTTGAAACAGGCAGTGCCGGCACAGGCAGGGACAATTGACCAGATTATTGCGGGTATACAGGCACAGCAGACGGCAATTAGTCAGGCGGCAGCAGGAGCAGGAAATCTTGTGACGGGAGCGAACAATCTTGCAATAGGAGCCGGAAACTTATCCGACAACCTTAGAACACTTGGAGCAGGAGCGACACAGGTGGCAGATGGAGCCGCAAGTGTACAGACAGGAGCTGAAACATTAGCGGGAGGCCTTGGAACTCTTGGAACAGGTGCAAACCAGTTGCAGTCTGGTGTTGGAAGTATGGCAACTCAGCTTGCGGCAGGAACCAAACAGCTTTCAGAAGGAACTGGAGCATTACTTGCAGGAACACAGAGCCTTAACTCAGGACTTGGAACATTAAGCGCAGGCGCAAGTCAGGTGAGCGAAGGAAGCGCAGCCCTCAGCACAAATATGAAGACAGCAAATGCAGGAGCGCAGTCAGTAGCAAGTGGTGCAAGTCAGCTGGCAAGCGGTGCATCCCAGCTCAACAGCGGAGCCGGAACTCTTTCGACAGGTCTGAACACTCTTCAGAGCAGTACGGGCGCACTGGTATCCGGTGTAGAACAGCTTGATTCCGGAGCAGCTGAACTGAACAGTGGTATGATCCAGTTCAACGAAGAAGGAATTGAAAAACTGGTAAGTGTATTTGATGGAGATGTTGATTCACTTCTGGATAAGGCAAACGAACTTCTGGATGCATCCAAAGAATACAAGAACTTCTCTGGAATCGCAGACGGAATGGACGGAAGCGTAAAATTCATTTTCGTGAGTGATAAATAATAGATTACCAAAATGGGAGATAGATTTTAACGTCTATCTCCTGTTTTTTTGTTGCGGATTCACGAACAGTATGATTTTTAAATCATCAATAGTACAAATTCATTTAATACATTTCAAAATTACAAACATATGGATGATAAAACTATTTTAAAATTTTCTGAACCAGTAGTGATTTATCTTACCAAAGAATCCAGTATACCAGAAGAAAGTGTGTTGATTTTGGATTTTGGTAAACAAGGCAGTTTTGAGTACAAGGTTGAGAATTATATTTACCTAAATCATGATGTAATTGAGCTTAATCAAAGAAAAATGGGGATATTAATACCGTTCCAATTGCTTAAATTTAAAGAAATAATCCATAAAAATCCAACCCGGAAAAATTTCGAGAAGTTGCAGAGACTTCTTGAAAATGATATACTTAAAAGTATAGAAGCAAATGTAAAAGTGGGGAATATAACGCAAGAAGATGCGACACAATTGTTGGAACTGACACGTCAATTATACAAGTATCTGTATGATAACTATTATGAAATAGGAGGATGCGAGGATATGAAACCATTGTTGGATGGAGCTATGGAACTACCGTTGGATAAATATAGAATACGAATTGATGAGTTGGAAGGAAAACTGGCAAGCGAAAAAGAACGTGCAGATAAGATGTCTGTGGAAGCTGAGCGCCTGAGAAAAGAATTAGAAGAACTTAAGAAAAATAAATAATCATTTTGAGATACTATTGATGAAAAATGAGCAGGAAAATGAAGAGATATCATAATTGATAAACCACAGATTTTCCTGCTCTGATTTTTTATGTATTTGAAAGAATTACTAATTGTAAGTATAGTAATAGGAGAAATCTAATACCGCAACTGTATCCCCTGCTCCTCAATCCAGTCTTCGAGTTCATCCTGGGAATCAGCGGCCCATTCGGAGTTGGAGCCTGCTTTGAATTCATCTTTCAGATCTTCCTGCACCAGCTCTTTTGAAAATACGGGTTTCTCGTCTGTACGGGGATCTTTCGGGTTATCTATCTGTCTTGAACTACTCATATTTTCACGTCTCCTTTACTTTCGGAAAGAAAAAACATGACCCCTCGAGGTCATGTCTTTTCTTTTTGGTATGTCATTGAGAGGTTTTTCCTCGTTGCATTGCAGTTTGCCTTATATACAAAGCTGGGGAATGCTCCTACAAAGAGGATGTATATATAAATTGGAGTTTTATCATTGCAAGATCATTCTTGGGGGAAACGACCGGCAACAATATAACTGCAATAACAACCAATGTTGTAGCTTAATCAAGTCTTTATTAAAAAGCGGTATCCTTGTGTTGGAAACCGCCCTTGGTTTAGCTCTCTGATTAAGTTGGTTACACTATATCACTTTATCACGGTAGTGTCAACAAGAAAATGGTAAATTTATGTATAAATTATGCACTAAAATCTGTACAAAGCGGTCAAGCGTAAGTCTACTGTAGATTAGCGGTACTGGATCAGTTCCTGGACAGATTTACGTGCTGGTGCGGTCGGTTGGATGGCTGGATGACCGATCGCAATCAGGGCAGATACATTCAGAGTATCGTCAAGACCAAGTAGTTCTTTTACCTTTACCTCATCGAAAATACCCATGACAACCGAACCGATTCCGCATTCATGAGCAGCGAGCTGGAAGGTCTGCGCAGCGATACCGGCATCAAACATTTCCCATTTATCCTTTTTTGAGGTGGAATAAGCTCCGTTCTTTTCGTAACCGCTTTTCCCCGGAACGGAAGCGAGAACAACCAGTACCGGTGCACCAAGAATGATGCCTGTATTCCATTCAAATCCCATGACAGCTTCTTTGGCAATTTTGTTTTTGAGAGCTGTTTCTTCTATTATAATATATCTTGCTGTCTGCGTATTCTTCCAGGATGGAGCGTAGGCACTTGCTTCTACGATTTTCTCGATCACTTCATGTGAGACAGGATCCTCTGTAAATTTGCGGATCGTTCTTCTTGTTTTGATTGCATCTAATGTCTGCATAATATGCGTCCTCCTTCTACTACAATATATTTATGGTTAATATCCCTTACAGCCAGTAAGGAATTATCCATCTTGTTGCTTAAGCTGTTAGAATGTAGGTAACAATTGGATATCTTGCTTTTTCTTGGACTTCGCGTCCGTTAATTTATTTTATGTTTCCCCCACTTCTTTCCAAATTGTTTTGATGATATATTGTATTCAGATGGAGTCTCTTTCCCACCTCCATCACCTTTACTACCTTCCGATTTCTGGATCCGTACATCAAACATATTCGTCAGTGCGGATCCTGAGATTGCCAATCCGGTGCCTGCAATCGCAATTCCCGATGCAGCAGCCGGAACACTGACCGCTGTACTCACACCGCCTGTCAATATCTCACTTCCGCAACCCAACAATGCTAAAATTATCCCTGCCGCTGTCGCAGCCATCCCAACTCCAAATTTGAGGCTATCTTTCCATGTTCCAGTGTAACGGATACTGATATTCGGCAGTTTCTCTTTCAATCGTTGTAATTCCATCTTAGTTACAACCATCGCACTCATTCCTGCTATCATCGTTGCTTGTTTTCTAAATCTTCTATTAGTGGATTTTTCATTAATAATTTTCAACAACCTTTTCATTCTTGCTAATGAAAAGGTTCATCTAACTATCCCATGCTATTCCAACTCATATTCATATATTGGATTAATTAAAGATAAAACAAATACTATAGCATTATTATATCCTGACATTCTTTCTTGCTCATTGTCTCCTAGATTATGTTCATTGTCTAATTTCTCCGAAACTTTTTTTAAAATACATAAATATTTTTCAACAAACGCATCAATTGTTAACAACTCAATATCAGTTAATATTTCGCTATATGCTTCTATTTCACCCTTATTAACATACATATATTCCTTTTTATCAAAAATATTATTATTTTCTATAAAATCGATTCTAGAATAAATAATATCTCTAATTGTAATATTTTTTGTCATAGTATTTTTCATTTAATCCCCTATTCTATTCAAATTTCCATCATAAGTTCCAAGTCTTGTACTTTTACTATTTAATTCTTGTGGAGATTTTCCCATTTTCCATCCCCCGCCGTTATGCGGTCCACTTCCATCGGCACTTCCGATATCTTGACTTATATATGTTTTTGTCTTTTTATTGTAATAAATTGGTTCTCCATTTTTTGCTCTGTAGTTTGTTTTTTCATACCCCAACTTCTTAGCAGCTTGTTGTGATTGCTTCGAAGTCATTCTATGCCATTCAGAATTTGTACCCTCCTTATTCAATGCCTCTGATGTGTCACTACCATTCTTCCCGGATTCACTGCCTTTACTGCTTTCTGATTTCTGAATCCGTACATCAAACATATTCCTTAAAGCATCAAGTGATATAGCTAAACCTGAACCTGCAATACCAATTCCTTCTGCCGCAGCCGGAATACTGATTGCACTGGATGAACCAACGCTTGCTATTTCACTTCCACCACCCGCTAATGTTAAGAGCGGTCCTCCGCCCGTCGTAACTATACCAAGTCCCAACTGCAAACTGTCTTTCCACGTTCTTGTATAATCAATACTGATATTGATATTAGGAAGTTTCTTTTTTAACTGCTCTAATTTCATCTTGCCTATGGGTATTGCACTTATCCCGATCGCAATATTAGCAGCCTTGACAGACTTAACTGCATCTTTCTTTATACGATTTGCCGTAGTACAAAATTTTCTTACGGTTTTCTCTATTGCCTTTGTCCAGGAATTTCTGATATTTCCAGATTCTTTCATTTTTGAACTAAACCAGTTATACCTGGACTGTCCAAAGCTTTTCGCCCGTTCATAGGTCGATGGCCGATAAAAATTACTTTTACTGCTTCCTCTGCTGGATGATGAATATTTTCTGTTTCCAGCGTTACTTCCTCCACTTGAATACCTTCCCCCTGATGAAGATTTTCCGGATTTGTTTTTTTCTGATGAGCCACTACTGGAGACTACATTTGTAAGTGTCTTTTTTGCATTTTGATAGGTATTGGATACCCTGTTTTTTGCCTTATTATAAGTGTTTTTCACCCATGTTTTGGCTTTATTATAGGTATTTTTTACCGTAGTTGCAACTTTCTTTGCAGCTGATTTTATCTTACTTAAGATTCCATGTCCGCTCGAATCAGTATAATTCACCGGATTATTTTCTGTATAAGTATATAAATTCTAACTGAGTGGCTCCAACAGATTTCCAGGATTGCTGTCCTGTGACAGGAAGATTCCTTCCTCTGGATCATACTATCTCGCTCTCAGGTACTGATTTCCGGTCGATGCATCGGTATATTCTGCATTGTAAGTATACGGATTCTTAGTTTCTGTATTTCCACTTACGAAGACATTGCCAAATGCATCATAGCTGTAAGCTGTCTCAAGTATTCCTTCTGTGTTTGTCAGATGATCTACCGAACCGGTTCCGGTATAGCCATAGTAATACGTATCTGTACCGTCACTGTAATCCAGTCTCTCATTTCCGTAGGTATAAGTCTCTCTTACCTTCCCATTCTCATCATAGGCAGTCAGCACCTGCGTATACTGCTGATTGATATCATTGACGTAGTTCCGGCTTTCAAAGTAATCATAGGTGTCTGTCACAACCTTGTATGGGATCAGTGCCTGGCTTGTCTCACTTGGATAAGTGACTTCTCCCGCTCCCGGCATGTTCGTAATGCCGTCCGGGTTTACCACGATTCCCTCTTCATCCGCCCGGTCTTTCGCGATCTTTCTGTGATAAGCTGATACCAAATCTTCCCAGAGTTCTCTCCATGTCTGACCGATGGACTCTTTGGCTACCTGGAATCCCTGCAGGAAGTTCTGTCCGAATCCGTACCAGAACATGGATCCTTCTCTTCCCTGGTCAGAGGTCTTCGGAGATTTCTTTTTCTCCTTGAAGAGCTGATACTCCTTCGTATCTTCCGTGCGGTTCGCTGTAAACATCCGGTTACTGTCTCCGTCATAGAGTGCCGCCATCAGAAGTCCTTTTTCATCACGTACGGCTATCAGACGATTCTCCGTATCATAAGTATAAGTATGCGTCTTTTCATCCGCATTTAATTCCCTTACACGGTTTCCGTTCGCATCGTAGATATAGGTTGTCTCTTTTCCATCCTGCTCGCTTGACACCAGTCGGTTTGCCGCGTTGTAGGTATTCTTTATGATAGTTTCTGTCGCCTGCTCCAATGCGTTTTCCGTACTTTGGCGGACTTCGATCTTGTTTCCTGCTCCGTCATAAGCGTACGTCACTCTCTGGATCACTTTATCTTCTGAATCCTTCATCACAATCTCGCTGAGCTGTCCCGCCGCATCGTAACCGTAATTAGATACCTTAGTCTCTTTCTTCGTTTTAATAGACTCTGTCAGGATATAGCCCGACAGGTCATAAGTATAGCGGTAGGTTGAGATTGTCTTTCCTTTTGCATCTCTGTTCTGGATCTCCGTCACCTGATGTGCGGCATCATAAGTAAGCTTTGCACTCGTTTGGTTTGCACGCAAAACTTCTGTCATATTTCCAGCCACGTCATAAGTATAACCGGTCTCTTTTCCTTCCCGATCTGTGACTTTTATCAGCCGGTCCAGTGCATCATATTCATACTGTACTTCGCTTCCGTCCGGATAGATCAGCTTCGCAAGATTTCCGTAGCTGTCATAGTTATATAAGATAACACTTCCGTCTCCCTGCTGTACGCCCGTGATCCGTCCATCCGCATCATACTGATAGGTGGAAGTTCCGGTCAGATCAGACATGGAAAGGCGTTTGCCTTCTTCATCATAAGTATACAATACCTGCCCGTCTGCTTCTTCCGAGTAATCCGTCTGAAGAAGTGCATCCAGTTTATTATAATCATACTGGATCGTATTTCCATTTGGTCGGGTGATCTTTTCCAGACGGTTATTCAGGTCATAACTATAGCTTTCCGTCTCTCCCAGAGCATTTGTCCTTGACGTCTGGTTGGACAGCAGATCATAGGTGTAAGTCGTCTTGTTGCCGTTCCCGTCTGTGGTAGAAGTCAGATTGCCCACTGCATCATAGGTATACGTATTCCGATTTTCATAATTCAAATCTCCAGCCACCGCTTCCGTCAGCCGATCAGCCAGATCGTAAGCATATCGTACCTGTCTGCCTTCTCCATCGGTAACAGATATCACATTGCCGTTTCCATCGTAAGCGACCGCTGTGGTATTCCCATTTCCGTCTGTGGAGAATAGCAACTGTCCTTTCCTATCATACTGATAGGTAGTCTTTGCTCCGGTCGCATCTGTTTCCTGCACCAGACGGTTCATGTTGTCATACTTTTTCGTCTCTGTTTGCCCTAACGCATTGGTCAGAGAAGTCAGATTGCCATTGGCATCATACACATAGCTGGTCACACGGGTATCATTCACCGTCTTTTTCGTCAGATTCCCAACGCTGTCGTAAGTATAGCTTTCTTTTCTTCCTGCCGGATCCAGTGTTTCTTCCAGTCTGTCCAGCTTGTCATAACTGTATCGCACAGTATTTCCCATCGGCGACACCTGTGAAGACAGATTTCCGTTCTCATCATAGGTATAAGCGGTTTTCTGCCCCAGTGGATTTTCTACACTTTTCAGTCTGCCCATGATGTCATATTCATAAGATATGCTCCGGTCTGACTGATCCGTCTCACGGATCAGATTGCCGGCGATATCGTAAGTATAAGACTTCTTCAGCCCCTGTGGTGCCGTCTGTCCTGTGATTCTTTCCAGCTTATCATAGGCATACGTGTATTCTGCTCCATTTGGAAGGATTTTCGATGTCACCTGTCCATGCAGGTTATTTTTATAAGAGGTTACATTTCCCAGCGGATCGGTTTCTTTACTCAGTGATCCGTTCCCGTCATATTCATAGGCATATGTTCCGCCATTCGGAAGGGTCTCTCCCACTTTCCGGTTCATGTTGTCATAGGCAGTTTCCGTTACATTTCCTTCTGCATCAGTATAACGGATCTGATTGCCCGCTGCATCGTAAGCATAACTTTCTTCTCCGCCCTCTGCGGTTGTTATTTTTGTAAGTCTCTGAAGGGCATCGTAAGTAAACAGCGTGTCATTACCATTTTTATCGGTATGTATCACCGGAAGAGACAGTGCATTATAGCCATATGTTTCTGTATTTCCATTGGCATCGGTCACACCGGTCAGATTGCCAAGTACATCATAGGTGTAACTTGTTCTCTCCCCTGCCGGATTGATTTCTTCTGTCAGCTGGTTTAGCACATTATAGCTATACTTCCAGATTCGTCCGCTGCTGTCTTCTTTCTGAGTGACATTTCCATTGGCATCATAGGTATAGGTTGTAATTTTTCCTTCTGCATCTGTGGCTTCCGTCAGATTGCCCACCTCATCATAGGTATAAGTGTTCTTAGCTCCATCTGCTTCCACGACTTCCACCAGCCGCTGATACTTATCGTAGGAATACCTCGTCTCTTCTCCGAGTGCATTTGTTACAGAACTTTTATTTCCATATACATCATACTCATAAGTCTCTTCAAAGCCTTCATTGTCCCATGTATGAGTCACTCTTCCCTTGGCATCATATTCATACTCTGTCACCAGTCCGCTGCTTCTCGTCTCTTTCACCGGCTGATTTAAACGATTATATTCATATTTTACCGTTGTTCCGTCCGGTGCTGTGATCGTATCATACAGACCTGTGGCAGTGTATGTCATCTCATAAGTGTTGCCGCCACCATCGGTCACACCGGATGGCAGACCCTTCTTGTTATAAGTATAGGTGATCTTTCCGCCCAGTGCGTCTGTCAGTTCTATGAGTTGTTCCATCTGATTGTAACGATAAGTTGTTACATTTCCCAGTGCGTCCGTCACTGTCTTCGGCTGGTTCTGCGTGCCGAACACTGTACTGCTTGTATTTCCGGCGGCGTCTGTCAGTGAAGTCTGGTTTCCGTTTCCATCGTAAGCGACTTTCGTTGTATTGCCCAGTGCGTCCGTCAGTTCCAAGAGTTTTCCATCACTGCTGTAGTGGTAAGTCGTCGTATTACCGTTGGCGTCGGTCATCTCTTTTAAGTGTCCCAGCACATCATATTTATAAGACACGGCTGTTCCGTCCGGATAAGTGGTCTTTGTCCGGTTATTCAGCCTGTCATATTTATAAGAGGTAACCTGTCCGTCCGCATCTTCTGTCAGGACATTCCCATTGTCATCATAGGTATAACGTGTGGTAAGTCCACCCTCGTCTGTGTAAGAAGTTGTTCTTGCCAGTTCATCATAGGTATAGCTGTCACTGGTTCCTTGCGGATATGTGATCTGTGTCGGAAGTCCATCCTCCTGAAATGTATAGGACACCTGTTCTCCTGCGGCATCTGTGACAGAATTTACCTGATCCTGTGCATAGTCATAGGTATAACTTGTTGTATTTCCATTTTCATCCGTCTGCGTCAGGATATTCCCAAGTGCATCATAGGTGTAGGTAATGGTATCTCCTGCTGCATCTGTTTCTGTCAGTTTGTTGCCTCTTACATTATAGGTATACGTCGTTGTATTCCCTTCCGCATCGGTCAGGGATGTCTGATTGCCGACTGCATCGTAGGTATAGCTGTACGTTCCTCCTGTGCCGTTGTCCGCTTTGATTTTATTTCCCATCCCGTCAAAGGCGAAAGATACGGTGTTGCCATTTCCGTCTGTAACTGCCGTCACATTTCCGGATGCGTCGAACGTATACCCTGTATGTTCTCCGTCTGCGGTTGTCTCGCCGGTCTTTCGTCCTTCTGCATCATAAGTACAGGATGTCACACCGCCCAGTGCGTCAGTTATCTCTGTCAGAAGTCCATGTGCATTATAGCTGTAGGATGTCCTGTTTCCCTTTGCATCTGTCATCGTAATCAGCCTTGCACCGGAATAGGTGTAGGTAATGGTATTTCCATTGGCATCGGTATCTGTCAGGATTCTTCCCTGTACATCTGCGGTATATATATGCTGCAGCTTCCCGGCAATGGATACCGACAGAAGATTCCCCGCTTTATCATAGGTATACTCTGTCGAGACTCCGTCATATCCAATCTCACGAATGACATGATGATTCTCGTCATAGTCCCAGGTCTTTTTCTTTCCGTCAAACCGGGTCTGGCAGGTTTCATTTCCTGCCTCGTCATACTGATGTCCGGTCGTGTGTCCCAGTTCGTCAGTTTCACTTTCCAGCTGGTTTTCCGCATTGTATTCCATAGTACGGGTTGTGCCGTCCGGATTTTTTACTTTGACGGTCCGCATCTGATCATCGTAATAATAAACCGTCTGATTCCCATTGGCATCGGTCGCCACGGTCTGTCCATCTTTATAAGCGAGACTTGAGACACCGCCATTGGCATCGGTCTGAGAGGTCACTCTTCCCTGATCATCATACTCGTTTTGGACAATCTGCATGCCGTTCGCATCATACCATGCGGTCATGCGATGAGCGTCATCGTATTCATACCTTGTCACCGCTCCGTTGGCATCTGTGTAAGAGATCAGATTTCCGTTCCTGTCATAGGCATAGGACAGGGTACTGCCGTTCGGAAGCTGAATTGCGGTAATATATCCTTCTTCATTTGTTGTAAACTCGTATTTTATTCCTGCCGGAGATGTAATCTCCCTGAGATTATAATTGTCATCATAGGTAAGGACGGTCTGGTTTCCTTTTTCATCTTCGATGGAAGTCAGCATTCCAAAGTAATTAAATGTTTTTGTTACATTCGTTTCATCTGTGATGGTGTACTGATAGACCGGATAGCTTTCTTCTCCTTCCCCAAAGTCAAACGTGTTTTCTTTGATCTTCTTCTGGTTCAGTTTCAGTTCATAACCATCTGGTGCTG
>OFMP01001290.1_pt1 | contig 13347 bp, 10 predicted proteins | sample 1541841 | NCBI WGS metagenome assembly OFMP01 (sample SAMN04209226, study PRJEB22552) | human gut metagenome | biome: gut; material: feces | host: Homo sapiens | place: USA: Oklahoma
AGTCGTGTACGTCCAGTACACTCCTTCTTCGAAAAGAAATCTATCCTCGAAAATCCTTCACAAATCTTTACCAACTTATTTTTTAACGCTTACTTAAAAGCGAATCGCTGATATACAATATTTTACGGATAACAACGAAATCATGAAAAACAGGAAACTTCTCAATATAGAGCTGGGACGCGTCACCCCGGAACAATACAAGGCACTGCCGGAATCCGGCATAAACATCGTACTGGACAACATCCGGAGCGCCCACAACGTAGGCTCAGTATTCCGCAGCGGGGATTCGTTCAAGGCCGACAAGATATGGCTTTGCGGAATATGCGCCACCCCTCCGTCTGCCGAAATCCACAAATCCGCCCTCGGTGCGGAATTTAGTGTGGAGTGGGAGTATGCACCTGATACACTGGAACTTGTGAAGCGCCTGCACGAGCAGGGATATATAGTCCTGAGCGTGGAACAGGCCGTGAATTCCATCAGCCTGGACACCTTCGTCCCGGAAAAAGGCAAGAAATACGCGCTCGTCTTCGGCAATGAGGTGGACGGTGTCCAGCAGGAAGTCGTGGACGCATCTGACAGCGTTCTGGAGATTCCTCAGTACGGGACCAAGCACTCGCTGAACATCTCCGTCACAGCAGGCATTGTACTGTGGCATTGCCATTGCGCAAAAAAATAAGCCCCTCCCCTGAAAAGGGAAGGGACTTGACATCGTCATGCGGGCTCTGGAAAAGCCCACATATCCGAGAAATTATTTTACCGGTCTGATAACCACATTGAATTCATACTCGGCAGGCTTCACGCGATACTGTTCGAGAGGCCATGCGTACCATGAGTCAATGCCGCCCACACCCATTTCCTTGAGGTCGAAATTCACGTAAGTCGTTCCGAGCGAACGCGCATCATTGTGTGCAAGCGGAAGCAGCTCAAGTGAATGAGTAGCATTTCCCTGCTGGGTGTTGGTAGGATTCGGCCTAGGCATAGGGTTCGTCAATGCTGAATCCATTTCCTTCTGGCTGAACGGAAGAGCCGAACCGCTGAAGAGCACGTCAGAGGTGATTTCCAGGCCTGTGCCGGCAGGATTGACAACCTTCAGCCATCTCAAGTCCGACTTGGTACCGCAAGACTGCGTACGCACATATCCGTACCAATACTGGTCCTGAACGCGCTGGGTATAATGTCCCACAAGCGCACCTGATTTCCTGTCGCAATAGTTGTCCCAAGGACCGCGTCCATAGAAATCAAGGGTAGAGTACTCACCCGGCATTGCCAGTTTCATACCGAAACGGAAGAGGTACGGTGCCTTGGAAAGTTCACCTGCATCATTCAATTTCTCTGATACACGGATCGAACCGTCAGCATGGACCTGATAAGACATCGTCACGAAACAATACTTTCCGAACGGAGCATATTTCACATCAACAGTGTAGTAGTCAGCATTTTTCGCCACGTCGAAAGCTGCCACAGAATATTCAGGATATCTCCACATCTTGAGTTTGTCATGCATGACAGCACCCATGTCATTTTCAAGTGGAGCCCTTCCGAATGACGGCATAAGCGCCTCTTTCAGAATCTCCTGACCCTCAATCATATAGCTTGACAATGCACCTGTAGCCTTGTCGAACACGGCTTTCCATTCAGCGATTCTGTCACCTTCCGGCATTTCAGCATATATGAATCTTCCGGAGAACACGGCATTGCCGTCAACATCGGCATAAGAAGGGAGAGCGTCGACGGAAGCAGAGCCCGCAGCGAAAGCATTGACAGGAGCCTCATATATCGGGAGCTGGTCGTAAGCGACCTCGTAGCCGGCAGGCAGCAGGCCGTCCTGAGCCTTGAGCAACCAGCTGACTTTCAGATAGATATCAGTATCGCGACCGTCCTCGCCATTGAATCTGACGCATGAGTCAGAGGTAGCAAGAGTCTTCACGGCTGCAGCGAGCATATCGCGTTTGGTAATGCCGAGGCCTACGGAAACAGTCTCGCCAGGAGCAGCAACGACGTTCTCGATCACGCCGGACAATGCATTTTCACCGCCGACAACGACAGTCCATACCATACGGTAACGTGAAAGATCAATGAAGAAGTTCTCATTGTAGACATTGACCTTGAACTCGGTATTGTCGTCCATGAGTTTGTCATTGGAAGCATTGTCTGCCGCAGATGTCAGGATAGAACGGTGCTGGTAGCCGATTTCATAAGCCTGAGGATGCCATGAGCGGTCAGCGGCGATGAAGCCGTTGCAGTTGAACGATCCGTCAGATGCGTCATAATCATTGCTGTCGCCACCGTAGATGAAGATGTGGTCAGTACCATATTTGGCAGGATCGACCTTCTTGCAGATTGCCTGGTCCACGAAATCCCATATGAAGCCTCCCTGATACAGAGGATATTTGCGGATAAGGTCCCAGTACTCCTTGAAGTTGCCGTTGGAGTTGCCCATCGCATGAGAGTACTCGCACTGGATAAGCGGTCTGTCAGGATTGGAATTGAGGTATTTCTCGCAATCCTTAGGAGAGATGTACATCGGGCAATAAATATCCGTATTGCGGTTCAGCAATGCTCTTTCATACTGTACCGGACGTGTCGGGTCATAAGCCTTGATCCAATCATATACCCTCTCGAAGTTGATGCCGTTGCCGGCCTCGTTTCCCATACTCCAGATAATCACGGAAGGATGGTTGTAGTCACGGTAAACCATGCGCCGGTTACGGTCCATGTGGGCAGCGAAGTAATCCTCGCGACGTGCAAGGGATTTCTCCTCATAGCCCATGCCGTGGGACTCGATGTTCGCCTCGTCCACTACATAGATACCATATTTGTCGCAGAGAGCATACCAGATAGGGTCATTCGGATAGTGCGAAGTTCTTACAGCATTGATATTCAACTTCTTCATTATCCTGATATCTTCGATCATCTCCTCCTCGGAAACCACGTAGCCGCCGTAAGGGCTCATCTCGTGACGGTCGGTACCCTTGATGAGGATAGGCTTGCCGTTCACAAGAAGCTGCTTGTTGCGGATTTCCACGGTCCTGAAGCCGAAAGGCACGGAAGCGCTCTCGACTACGCCCTTCTTGTCGGCAACCTTGACCTTCAATGTATAAAGGACCGGAGTTTCAGCCGACCAGAGCTGCGGATTCTCCACGTTTCCGGTAGAGCTTACGACAATGTTGCCGTCCTGTGCCTTCTCACGGCCTTTGCCGACAGTCTCGGTGAAAGAGGCCACGCTGTTGCCGCAAGGGTCGACCACCTCGTACGAAACGGTGGTGATGCCAGGTGTGACGATTGATTTCAATGTCAGTTTACCATCCATGCCGCCGCTTACGTTCACGTCCTCAAGTCTCTTCTGTTCACGGGTATAGACATACACGCCGCGTGCGATTCCGGAGAATCTCCAGAAGTCCTGGTCCTCAAGATAAGTGCCGTCGCACCATCTGAAGATTTCCAGGGCAATGCTGTTTTCACCAGGATGCACATAAGATGTGATATCGAAACGTGCTTCGAGCTTGCTGTCTTCGCTGTAGCCGACTTCCTTGCCGTTCACCCATACACGGACATTGGATGTGGCGGAACCGATGGCCAGGCACACCTGATGTCCTTTCCAATCAGCAGGAATATCGAAAGTACGTCTGTACTGTCCTACATGATTGTTCTCCTCCGGTATGTAAGGAGGGTTGTTTTCGAAGTGGCCGCGCCATGCGTAACCTACGTTCACATAGAGAGGATCGCCATATCCGTTCAATTCCCACATTCCGGGAACAGGCATCGTCCCCCACTTGGAATCATCGAAAGACAAGGCCTGGAAACCGATAGTTCTTTCTGCGACCGTACCATAGAACGCGAATTTCCAGTCTCCGTTCAGAGACAATGTCTTCTGCTGTTCTGTTACGAAAGTCGCTCTCATAGGCAAGCGGTTGACCGCAAATACTCCGGGGTCTTGCCAATCCTTCATTTTCTCAGAAGGAACACCGGCAGCGGCCGCTGACAACGAACAAAGCGCTGCACCGGCAAAAAGGATGTTTCTTTTAAAATTCATTATAATTTATTATTGGTTATTTTGTTTTCTGTTTGATATACAAAAAGTTAAATCATCTCCATGTCGGATTCTTCTATCCAGCCCTGACGTCCGTCGGAAAGGGAAATATTCTTCCATTCCCCTACGGTATCCAGAACCGTGACCTTGGTTCCTTCATGAAGGACGAACAAATCCTTGGACGAATCCCTGGATGGCGAGCTTTTCACGGAAGCCACCGGCTTCATGACAATCGCCCCGTCTGCCCTCAAATAAGAATTTCTCTGCCACCGCGCCATGCCGAAAGACGATGCCGACAATATCAGGGCGACAATGCTGCAATAAAAACCAGTCCTCCGGAGGCCTCTGGATGCTCCCAGTCTGAAAACCAGGAACAATGCCAGGGCTGCAGCAAACAGGACTATGGAGATCACAGCCCAAAAATCTGACGGCATCAGATAGCACACTTTCCGGGCCCAGCTTTTCAAAACGAATTCCGGCACGGCATCTATCTTGTCGCGTATCAAGCTGTTGGCGAAGTCCAGATTGATTCTGGCATCTTCAAATGACGGCGAAATCTTCAATGTCCTCTCATAATACAGTATGGCATGAGGATAATCTCCCGACTTGAAATAAGCATTACCGAGGTTGTAGTACAATTCCGGGGAAACGACGCCGACAGATTCCAGCGCCTTCAGGCTTTCAGTGCACTCTGACCAACGCCCGTCGGTATATGCCTGCACTCCCTTGCTCCAGAGCGAATCCAGATATGCCGTATTCTCCGCATGCGTAAGGCCCGGAATCATCAGCATTGACATGATCAGAATCATTGCCTTGGCCGCGGACGTATTTTTCTTATGTGTCTTCATGACAGAATCGATGGATGAAATCACCTTCACAGCTTCATTGTAATGAGTATTCATGGCCTCGTTGCCGCCGTCCGGAGAGTAGCGGGCGAACTCGCAGGCGTCCAGGAGAGCCACGAACCGCGCGGAAAGTTCCTCGGCGACTCCGGCCTCCTTCAACATTGCCGCTATATTCTCCTTGCTGAGGTCTTCGGCTCCGATGTTCATCTTGTCGGATGCAAATCCGAGCAATGCCTTGTGAAGTTCCTCATAGAAAGCAGAATACAGATTCTTCTGGAGATATCCGGCTGCCATTTTCAGACGTCCGAGCGCCATTTTGGTAGCTTTTCTGTTCTTGTTCCCGACGACATCGGCACGACGCGCCTCCATACCTTTCATGAGATACCACAACAGCCCTGCGACAAGCAGTATCAATGCTGCCGTAACCCAGTACCACAATGAATCCACGAAGAATACCGTCCTGAACTTATATGACGGCTGGCGGGTGCGGATAAAGCGGATATCCTCGCCGAGATTCTTCACGCTCTTGCGGTCAGGCATGACCAACTGTGACGTAGAAGCCTGAGTTTCAGCAACATCCCCTTTCTCGACATTAAAAGTGATCGGGCCGGTCGAGATGGTCTCATATTTACCGGCATTGACATCGTAGTAAGAGTATTCTATCGGGGCGATGGTGAACTCGCCGTGGCTTCTCGGGATGAACGGATATTCGAACACCTTGCTTCCTGACGTGCCGCCTGTAGTCTTGTCGGTATTTTCCGTCGTCTTGGTGTCATAGACATCCATGTCAGCCGGGAAATTGACCTTCGGAGCTTCCAGCAGCGACACGTTTCCACGTCCGGAGACGGTGACTGTCAATGATGTAGCCTCATGCATCTTCAACTGGTCCTTGCTCAGGCTTGCCGAGATACGGAAACTGCCCACGCCGCCTCCGAATGTGGCAGGCGCTCCGGAAGGAAGAGGATTGACATGCACATGCACGGCCGGAGTGGTCACGCGCTTGCGCACCGTCATGGTATTGTCATCGAAAAAGCTGTCGAAAATGCTGTTTCCGCGCGACGGCCTCCTGACATTGACCAGGCATACCAGTTCGGCAGGGTCGATTACAAGGTTTCCAACCTGCTGAGGAATAAGCACATAGCGACGGAGCAATGCAGAATTATACAGCCTTCCGTCCACTTCTTCCCTCTGGAAGTTGATATTGTTCGGTGCAGCTGTTTCCTGACTCCAGAATCCGTTGAATGCCGGGAATTTCGCACCTTCGAATCCCGCGATATCCACGTTCTGATATAGTTTCAATTCTGCCGTAAGCGGCTGGCCTACAACTGCCGATGTGCGGCTCACCGTAAATTTCAGGAACAAATCCTTGGATGAAATCGTTCCGGACGGCTTGGTCTGCTGCGTGTTCCCCGAAGATGCGCCCGACTGTGCGGATGCAGAGGAATCACTTGCCAGCACTTCGACGGCTGCCTGGACAGACGTTATCGTCTCTCCCTTCATCTTGGCCGTAGCAGCCGGCAACTCGAATTTTCCGGTTTTCTTCGGAGCCAATATGTACGTATAGGTAAACTGCGAAGACTTGGAACGCTTGCCATTGATGACACGGATGCTGGTCGACTCTCCCCTCTGCGGTCCCCAGACCAGAGTGAAATCATCTCCAGGATTCCAGTTGAAATTCGACGGACGATCCTCACCCTCAATGATGAAGGTCACATTGAACTGTTCGTCAGAACCCACAATGTTAGGCGCTTCCACCGCTATCTTCGTCTGCGCAGCCGCCACGAAGCCGACTGCCGCCATCACTAATGCCAATGCAATTTTTCTTGTCAATGATTTCATAATAAATCCTTTAACAGCTTACCAGTTCTTGTCCTTCTGTCTTGATTTCAGGGCTTCTGCCTTCTCTTTGTTCACCTTGTCCTGTGTCTCTTTCTCCTTCGCCTGGATGGCTTTCAGCATCTGCTGGGCCTGCTGAGGGGAAATCTTCACAGGCTGCTGGCCGCTCTGACCATTCTGCGGATTGTTCTGTCCCTGATTATTCCGGTTCTGATTGTTGTCCTTATTGTTGTCTTGATTCTGCTGGTCCTTGTTCTGGTCCTGATTCTGATCTCCCTGACCATTCTTGTCGTCATTCTGCTGATTCTGGTCATTGTTCTGTCCGCCTCCGCCATTTTTCTGATTCTCCAGCATCTTCTTGGCATAGATGTAATTCTCCTTCGCATCCATGTCCGCCGGATTGCGGAGAAGCGCCTCCTTGAAAGCATTGACAGCACCCTGCCAATCTTTTTTCCCTATCGCGATATCACCCGTATTGTAGTAATAATCAGCAGCATTGGCAGTAGCAGGTGCGGTTTCCTTGATCTTTTCCATCACCTTGGCCGCCTCATCGAAATTGCCCTGGCGGTAGAGATTGGACGCAAGGTTGTAATTCGCGGCAATCGACGTAGAATCCTTCACGAGCGCCTTCCTGTAATCAATGTCAGCCTCGCGCCAGTTTTCCTTGCGGAACTGTCTGTTGCCGGCACGCACGTCGCGCCTGTCCATCTGGGCAGACATTGACAATGCCCCCAGCAGGAACGCGGCGGCGACAGCAATTATATGTTTCAATCTTATAGACATAATTACCTATTTATCAAATATATGACGCAATACTTTCCGTTCTCCGACAAGCATCTGCAGGACCAGGAGTCCGAGCGCGATGGCGAAGAAATACATATATTGCTCGTCATATTCTTCGAAAACTATGGAATTGAATTCCTCGTCATTGAGCTTGCGGATATTGTCAATGACCGGGTTCAGTCCGAATTCATTGTTGCCGGCATGCACGTACGCTCCGTTGCCCGCCTTCGCGACTTCTTTCAATGTCGCCTCGTCCAGTTTCGTCACGACGATATTGCCCTGGGAGTCTTTCAGCAGACCGCCTTTCATCGGAATCGGCTGACCCTGAGCGGATCCCACGCCGATAGTGTATACGGAAATGCCCATCGAAGCCGCCGTTTTCGCCGCCTCCACGGGATTGTCCTCATGGTTCTCGCCATCAGTTATGACAATGATGGCGCGACTGTTTTCGCTCTGGGCGCTGAAACTCTTGATACACGTGTTGATGGCATCGCCTATAGCAGTTCCCTGGACAGGGACCGACTCCGTGGAAATATTGCCCAGGAACATCTTGGCGGACACATAATCGGTCGTGATAGGCAGCTGGACAAATGACGTTCCGGCGAAAAGAACCAGTCCGATGCGGTCACCGTTCAGTTTGTCCACCAGTCTGGAGATCGCCAGCTTGGCTCTCTGGAGACGGTCCGGGGAATAGTCCTGCGCAAGCATTGAATTGGACACGTCCAGCGCGATCATCACCTCGGCTCCCTTGCTCTGGTGTTCCTTAAGTTTGGCACCTATCTGAGGCCGTGCCAATCCGATGCTGAAGAACATGAAGGCCAATGAGAAAAGTATCATCCCCACCCAGCCTTTCGTCTTCGAATATGAAGGCATCAACTGCTTCACCAGCGCCTCGTCACCGAATTTCCTGATGCGTCTGGTGCGGCCATATTGCACCAACCCGTACACTATCAGGAAAACAGGTACGAGCAGAAGCAACAACAGATATTGAGCCTGTGCAAAATATATCATAATCCAATCCTCGTTTTATGGCAATCTCCTCAAAATGAAACTGATAAGCACTTCCAGCAGCAGACAGGCCAGGGCGATGAGCGCAAATCCGGTAAACAGTTCCTTGTAGATAGGGAAACTGTCGATCGTGGTACGCGCCTTCTCCATCTTGTTGATTTCGCTGTAGATTTCCGAAAGCTTGGTATTGTCCGTAGCACGGAAATATCTGCCGCCTGTGGTTTCGGCTATGTTCTTGAGAAGATTTTCATCAATTTCCACCTCGACATTCTGCATCTGGACACCCCAAGGGGTCATCACAGGATATGGCGCGGTACCATTGGCACCGACACCTATCGTGTATACGCGGATGCCGTAGGTCTTGGCGATGTCCGCCGCTGTCTGCGGGGTGATTTCACCGCTGTTGTTCACACCGTCGGTCAGAAGGATGACCACGCGGCTCTTCGCATCGGAGTTCTGCATCCTGGCCACGGCTGTCGCCAGACCGTTTCCGATCGCGGTTCCGTCTTCGATAAGGCCGGTCTCGATTTCCTTCATCAGGTTTATCAATGTCGCCCTGTCGGTCGTCAGCGGGCACTGCGTGTAGCTCTCCCCCGCGAAAACCACGATCCCCATCCTGTCGGAAGGGCGCTGCGATATGAATTCTATGGCAATGTCTTTAGCCGCACTGATTCTGTCCGGCGTGAAATCGCGTGCCAACATACTGGTAGACACGTCCATAGCAAGCACTATGTCAATGCCTTCCGTATCTATCTTGTCCATCTTGGTGGACGATCTCGGTCTGGCAATAGCGATTATTATCATGACCAGGGCAATGGTCCTGAGCAAGAAAGGCAGGTGTCGTATCACACCCAGTACAGAACGTCCGCCGGCCTTCCAGAATTTGATATCCGGAACACGCAGGTGCGGCCGTCTTCCGCTGAGTTCAATATAGACATAATGAACCAGCATGAGCGCCGGAATGACCAGCAGCCACAACAATGCAGGATACTCAAAGAACATTTCCTTCCTCCTCTTCTTCTGATTTCCATGTAGATGTCACGAACCTTATCGCCGACGGCAACGCCTTGGCATTTTCCTCATCCGATACAGTCATCTTGGCGAACTTCACAAAGTCAGAGGTGACGAACAGGTTTTTGGCTTCTTCCATGAGCGGCTCCGGTATCTCCTTGTCTTTCAAGCCCTCGAAGATTTCCGCAGTGGTCATTTCCATGGCGCTGACACCGAAACGGCCGACAATATATTCCCTGAGGACATCAGTGATGCCGCTGTAGAACTGCTTCTGCTTTTCAGGCACCCAGAGTTTGTTTCCGCGGAACTTGTCCAGTTTCCTGAGGGCCACGATGTACGGAGGCTCGTTCGTATGTCCTTCTCCCGCCAGGTTCTCCTTCCTCTTCTTGTACAGGTAAACACAAAGTGCCACCAGCACGGCAAACAGCAGCACGCCAAGTATATACGGCAAAACTTCCTTGAAGGTCACGGGATAGCGTATCTGTCCTTTTATGTCGTGAGGCTTGTAAGTGGCCGTATCCACAGGCATTGACATTACCTGAAGGTCCATTCCCTTGAATACCAATGTGTCGACAGTTCCGTCAGGGGCCATTCTGCCGACAGCGATATCCGGAAGCCTATAGTTTCCTTCATCAAATGAGGTGATGACGAAACTTCCCTCCAGATCCATTTCATTTTTCTTCTTGCGGAACTTCAATGTATCCAGTTTCCAGTCACTTACGACTTCTATGCTGTCCATCACGCCATGCGACAGGTCAGGAAGCCCGAGTGCGGTACCGGCTTTCACATTTTCCAACCGGAATCCGTATCGGAGCTGGTCGGCGATCAGCACGGAATCCCGTTTCTGAAGCTGCTCCAGAAAAGCATCCCCGGCAGGGACAATGCCTTTATGCCCGGCTGAAGGAGACTGGACTCCAGACGCCACAGCCATGACCACAGCCGGCACTATGCATGCAATCTTCAGTAATCCTTTCATTTTCATTATCTTCTGTCGAAAAACGCCATCAATCCTTTAACATAATCCGAACCGGTGGAAATGTCCACGCTGTCTATCTGGTACTGGCGCATCAGCTTGGTAGCCTTCATGTCAGCGTCCTGTGCAGCTTTCGCGTAGGCTTCCCTTACTTTCGAACTGGAGGTGTTTATCCAGGCGGTTTCGCCGGTCTCGGAATCCTTGACATTGACAAGACCTATGTCGGGTATTGTCCTTTCCCTCGGGTCGAAGACCTTGATGACCGACAGGTCATGTCTGCCGGCAGCCACTTTGATGGCGTCTTCGTATCTCGGGGCACCGCTCGCATCCGTGTCCATCATATCGGAGAGCAGAAACGCGGTGCATTTCTGTTTTATGGCATTGGTCAGGAACCTGAGCGCTCCGCCGATGTCGGTGCCGGAGGATTCGGGTTTCAGTTCAATGATTTCCCTGATGATGCGGAGGAGATGGCTACGTCCCTTGCGGGGCGGTATGAATTTCTCTATCTTGTCGCTGAAGAACAGGGCTCCGACCTTGTCATTGTTGATGATGGCGGAGAATGACAGGACAGCGGCAATTTCCGCGAGCATGTCGCGTTTGGTGCTGCCTACGGTGCCGAAAAAGCCTGAACGGCTGATGTCAACCAGCAGCATGACCGTCATTTCACGCTCCTCTTCGAATACCTTCACGTATGGGGCACGAAGACGGGCCGTGACGTTCCAGTCCATATTTCTGACATCGTCACCATATTGATACTCACGCACTTCGCTGAAGGCCATTCCCCGTCCCTTGAACGCAGAATGGTACTCTCCCGCGAATATCTGATGCGAGAGAGCCCTTGTCTTTATCTCTATCTTCCTGACCTTCTTCAGCAGGTCGCTTGCGGAGTTATCCATGATTATGGCACTATGACGGCGTTTAGAACCTGTGATATGATATTTTCTGTGGTAACGTTCTCAGCCTCAGCTTCGTATGTAAGGCCGATACGGTGACGCAAGACTTCATTGCAGACGGCGCGCACGTCTTCCGGAATCACATATCCTCTTCTCTTTATGAAGGCATAGGCTTTGGCAGCCATGGCGAGGGATATGCTGGCACGTGGTGAAGCGCCATAGGAGATGAGTCCGGAAAGGTCCTTGAGGTTATAGTCCTCAGGGGTTCTGGTGGCATAGACGATGTCCACGATGTATTTCTCGATTTTCTCGTCCATGTAGACGTCGCGGACTACCTGGCGTGCCCTCACTATGTCTTCAGGTGAGACAACAGGCTGGGCCTTAGGGAATTCGCCGGTATTGTTCATGCGGATAATCTGGCGTTCCTCGTCCTTTTTAGGATATGACACCACGACTTTCAGCATGAAACGGTCCACCTGTGCTTCCGGGAGCGGATAGGTTCCTTCCTGCTCGATAGGGTTCTGGGTAGCCATGACCAGGAACGGCTCAGGGAGTTTGAATGTCTGTTCTCCGATGGTCACCTGTCTTTCCTGCATCGCTTCGAGGAGGGCCGACTGCACCTTGGCAGGAGAACGGTTGATTTCATCCGCAAGTACGAAATTGGCAAAGATAGGGCCTTTGTGCACTTCGAACTGTTCGTTCTTCTGAGAGTATATGAGTGTTCCCAAAACGTCGGCAGGCAGAAGGTCCGGGGTGAACTGGATTCTGCTGAATTTAGCGCTGACAGCTTGTGCCAATGTATTTATAGCCAATGTTTTAGCAAGTCCAGGGACGCCTTCGAGGAGAATATGGCCGTTAGCGAGGAGGCCGATGAGCAGGTTCTCCACCAGCTGTTTCTGTCCGACAATGACCTTTCCCATTTCCATGGAGAGAAGGTCCACGAAGGAGCTTTCCCGCTGGATGCGGTCATTTAACTCTTTGATATTAACACTATCCATCATCTATATGTTTAAATTTCTTACGTTTCCAATGTTTTACCTTCGTTCGGGGTTGGAGGATTTCATTATATTTGCGGATAATTTAGTTTAAAACTATCCGACAATGAAATATCGCTTACGCCTGTCATATAACGGTTCCGCCTTTTCGGGCTGGCAAATTCAGCCAAACGCCCCCTCTGTCCAGGAATGTATTCAACATGTTCTGAGCATTCTCCTGAACGAGGAAATCACGGTTACAGGTGCCGGACGGACTGATACTAAAGTTAATGCGATAAATTATGTCGCACACTTCGCAACGACGTCGTCTGAAGCAGTCAAAACCGATTGGCTTAGCTACAAATTAAATGCCATGTTACCGAAAGGAATAACCATCCACGAGGTAGCCTGCGCCGATGAAAACTTCCATGCAAGGTTCGATGCGAGAAGCCGTGAATATAAGTACTTTCTACACAGGAAGAAAGACCCGTTCGTAGAACAATTTTCTTATTTCTGTCCCTTCAGCCTGGATATTGATGCGATGAACAAAGCCGCGGCTTTTCTGCCTGGCACCCATGATTTCCGGTGCTTCGAGAAAATCGGCGGCAACAACAAGACATCCATCTGCACGATAACTGATGCCCGATGGGAAATCTGGACTCCTGACCATGTCCGGATGATGGGCTACCCATGCTCCGAGGGCGACTATCTTGTGTTCACCGTCAAGGCAGACCGTTTCCTCAGGAACATGGTGCGCGCAATAGTCGGGACAATGCTGGATGTCGGCCGCGGCAAACATTCCCCTGAATGGATCCAGGAACTGATAGATACCGGCACCCGTTCAGATGCCGGACAATCCGTCCCCGGACACGCGCTGTTCCTTTCCAATGTCGAGTACGACGATTGTCGGGACGCGGCCACGCCATAATTTTGGAGGCGCTGACTTTCAACTAGTTACAAAACGGAGCGTGGAAACGCAGCCTTTTTTTGGCCA
>OFMP01001303.1_pt1 | contig 13254 bp, 13 predicted proteins | sample 1541841 | NCBI WGS metagenome assembly OFMP01 (sample SAMN04209226, study PRJEB22552) | human gut metagenome | biome: gut; material: feces | host: Homo sapiens | place: USA: Oklahoma
TGATGACGGAGCGGCTGAACATCTCCGCCGAGCAGCTTGCCTATGTGACCAACGCGGACCCCGGCAGCGGCCTTCTGTTCTTCCAGAACGTGATCCTGCCCTTCAAGGACGAGTTCCCGAAGGATACGGAGTTGTACCGGCTTCTCACGACAAAGCCCAGTGAGGTTTCCCACGATGGGGAAAACGGATAAGGAAAGGAAGGGACAAGATATGAAATATGTGATTGACAGTAAGACCTACGAAAACCATATCAATGATGAGGTACATCTGTACGGACTTCTCCATCAGCTTGCGTTCCTCGCCGAAAAGGCGAAGGACGAGAAGGATCTGGAAAATCTGGTCGAGACGGCAACGCGCTACGGCGAGATCGCGGAGGAAAAGTTCGCCGCCTGGCGTATCCCCGGCCGCTATCTGGTGTTTGGGGACAGGAAGGACCTTGCGGAGCTGAAGGCGGCGGAGCTCACGCCGCTGACCGCCGTGCTGAAAGAGCACGACGCAAAAATCAGGGAAAAGCAGCGCGCCGCCACCGCCCACGATCCCGCCTACATCATCTCTGGCAGCGCCTTTCGTATGCTGGCGGGCGATCTCTTTGACCTGCTGGCGCAGTACAGCTTTCTCCGCAACCGTGTTGTAGAAGTGAAAACAGAAAAACGGCTTGCGCGGCTGCAAAAGAATCTCTCCGGCGAGAATCCGAGCATCCGAAGAATGTACCGCAGGTGGGGCTTTGCGGAGGATCAGGTCGTCACCTGCTATGACATTCTGGAGGCAACGCTGCGGCGCAGGCACCTGACACCCTATGACCCGGAGGAAGCGGCGGAGGCCGGCATCGGCTGTGGCCGCTGCTGCGCCCTCTGCGGAGATCATGCCTGCGAGGACGACTATGACTGAGCTGACCCATGTGAGCCTGTTTTCCGGCATCGGCGGGCTTGACCTGGCGGCGGAGGCGGCGGGCTTCCGCACCGCCTGTCAATGCGAGTGGGCGGACTATCCCTATTCCGTTCTGGAAAAGCACTGGCCGGAGGTGCCGAGATTCCGGGATATCACAACTTTTACGAAGGAGGCGTTTTTTGAAAAAACAGGACTTGAAACCGTTACCGTTATCTCCGGCGGCTTTCCCTGCCAGCCCTTCTCCACCGCTGGGCAGCGAAGGGGCTTTGCGGATGAACGCTACCTGTGGCCGGAAATGTGCCGCATTATTACCGAGCTGCGGCCCCGTTGGGTGCTTGGGGAAAATGTTGCTGGCTTCATCAATCTGGGCCTCGACAAAACGATCTTTGACCTGGCAAAAGCGGGATACGCTGTTCTCCCATTCGTATTTCCGGCTTGCGGCGTCGGCGCATGGCATGAGCGCCAGCGAACTTTTATCGTCGCGGCTGATGTTTCCCACGCCCCTTGCCTCCGACAAGAACACCTGCAGGGACGCGGCCAACCTGGATGTGTACCTCTCCGACAACGGGATCTTCCGCAAGGTGAACCGGAACGGGGCCATCTGGAGCCTGAGCCTGTCGGCGGCGGTGTTCTATCTGACCCCAGCAGCGTCGGAGGGCTACCGCTCCACGCTGAAACCGGCGGCGTTTCGGAACAGCGCCCCGTCTGCCAACCTGTCATCCCAGGTGATCCGGCAGGAGCGGCCGATATCCGAGACGGCGGCGCTGAACCCGGACTGGGTGGAATGGCTCATGGGCTTCCCCCGGAAATGGACGGACGTATCCTCTGGGCCGCCGAACCGGAAGGAGTTCCCCGTATCACCGAAAACACCGCAGACCGCGCCCTCCGGCTGAAAACCCTGGGCAACGCGGTCTGCCCGCCCCAGGCATATCCCATTTTCAAATATATCTCCATGATCGAGACGGGCGAGTGTGGGAGCATTTGCCCCTACGGAAAGGCAGGTGGTGACGCATGAAGGAATGGAAAGCCTCCGAGAAGGAGGCGCAGAAGATGACCCGCGACGGAGCCATTTCCGTCAACATGGTCACAGGCGAGGCGAGCCATGTTTCAGACCGTGCGCCGGAGCAGGACTATTCCCCCTCCGGCGATTCCACGGCGCTGGCGAGGACTGCCCTCCACCATCTGGACGACCGGCGCGTCCGGAAGTCTCAGAAGAAAAAGCGGCGGAACCGCCGCAAAGCCTACCGGGAGGGTACGGCGGCAAATGACCGTCCGTCCTCCCGTTTGCAGTTTTCAGACGAGGAACGCGCCGCGCCGGAACTGCAAAAGGCGATCCGCAAGTCCGACAAGGCGGCGGATAAGCTGGACGCGGCACGAGCCGCCGTTCCGAAAAAGCGCGTCCTGGGCACGGAGCGTGTCTTTGACGAGGCTTCCGGCGCCGGGCGTACAAGACTGGTATTCCATGAGACGGATAAGCCGGCTTCGATCCGGCAGCCGGGGCCGAACCCGCTGGCGCGGCCTTTGCAGGAGGTCGCCCACGCCGCCCACGCCAAGGTGCGGGAGGTGGAGCAGGAGAACTCCGGCGTGGCGGCGGGCCATCTCACCGAGCGCGGCATGGAAAAAGCTGTGGGCTATGGGAACCGCAAGCTGCAAAACTGGCGGGCGGAGCGGCAGGTGAAGCCCTGGCGGGACGCGGCAAAGGCGGAGCAGGCGGCGGTCAGGGCCAACGCGGAGGCGCTTTATCAAAAGGCGCTCCATGATAACCCCCAGCTTGCGTCCGGCAACCCCATCTCCCGCATCTGGCAGAAGAAGCGGATGCAGCGGCAGTACGCGGCGGCCTACCGGGCGTCGCGCGGCGCGGAGGGTGCAAAGGCGGCAGCGCAGACGGCAGCCAAGAGCGCAAAGAAGGGCGCGGAGGCGGCGAAGAAGGCCGGCGAGTTCATTGCCCGGCACAAGAAGGTGTTCCTTATCATCGGCGGGATCGGCCTTGTGCTGGTGCTGCTGTTGGGCCTGTTGCAATCCTGCTCCTCCATGTTCGGCGGAGGCGTGTCCAACATCGTTGCGTCCTCTTATCTCTCCGAGGATGCTGACCTGCTGGCGGCGGAGGCCGCCTACTGCGCCAAGGAGGACGAGCTGCGGCGATATCTGGATACCTATGAGCAGACCCACGACTATGACGAGTATCACTACGATCTGGACGAGATCGAGCACGATCCCTATGTGCTGCTGTCCATCCTGTCGGCGCTCCATGAGGGGACCTTCACCATAGACCAGGTGCAGGGCGACCTTCAAATGCTGTTTGACCGGCAATACATCCTCACCGAGACGGTGGAGGTGGAACGGCGGTATTACATTGAGACGGATACCTGGACGGACGAGGAGGGCAACACCCATACGGAGAGCTACCGGGTCTATTACGATTATTATATCTGCACCGTGAAGCTGGAAAACTTCGACCTCTCCCATCTGCCGGTCTACATGATGGATCAGGAGACGCTTTCCATGTACGCCGTGTATATGTCCACCCTGGGCAACCGCCCCGACCTGTTTCCGTCCTCCGGCTATGTCCCCAAGTATGTGACCAACCCGCCCGCCAAGTATGATATCCCGGCGGAGTATCTGTCCGACGAGCGCTTTGCCACGCTGATTACGGAGGCGGAGAAGTATCTGGGCTTCCCCTATGTCTGGGGCGGCAGCAGTCCGTCCACCTCCTTTGATTGCAGCGGCTTTGTCAGCTATGTCCTGACCAGCAGCGGCCTGTGCGATACCGGGCGGCTGGGGGCGCAGGGTCTCTACAACATTTCCACGCCGGTATCCGAGCCGCGGCCGGGGGATCTGGTGTTCTTCGTGGGCACCTACGACACGCCGGGGGTCAGTCATGTGGGCTTTTATGTGGGGGACGGGATGCTCCTGCACTGCGGCGATCCCATTCAGTACACCAGTCTCAACACAAATTACTGGCAGTCCCACCTTTACGCCTACGGCAGACCGCCGTACAACTGATGGAGGCGGAGTCGATGCTGACCGTAAAACCAATGTCCCTTGCCGATGCAAACAGGTTTGTCGCAGAGCACCACCGCCACCATAAGCCGGTGCGAGGGCATAAGTTCTCCCTGGGCTGCATGGCGAACGGCCATCTGGCGGGCGTCGCCATCGTGGGGCGGCCTGTGAGCCGATACCTGGACGATGGGCTGACCCTGGAGGTCAACCGCCTCTGCACGGACGGAACGAAAAACGCGTGCAGCTTCCTCTATGGCGCGGCGGCGCGGGCGGCGAAGGTCCTGGGCTACCATAGGATCGTCACCTACATTCTGGACACGGAGAGCGGCGTCAGCCTTCGTGCCTCCGGCTGGCGATGCGCGGGGCTGGCGGGCGGACGGGAGTGGACCGGCAGGCGCCGCCCGCCCGAACCGCTGTATCCGGCGCAGATGAAATACCGATATGAAAAAAACTTGTCACCGAAAGGAGATTTGTAAGCATGGCAACGACTGAGAAGATCCGCAAGGATATTGAGAAAACGAGGGAGAAGATCGCGGAGCAGCAGAAGCGCCTCCGCGCGCTGGAAGCCCAGCTCACGGAGGAGGAGAACCTGGAGATCGTCCGCATGGTGAAGGCTGTCCGCATGGACAACAGGGAGCTCACCGCCTTCCTGCGCGCCTACGCCAGCGGCATGATCTCCCTGCCGGACGGGCTGATGGAGACGGAGGAAAGCGAGGGTGCGGAAGATGAAGCGTAACAGAGCTTTTCGCCGTTTCGCCGCCGTGTTCCTGGCGCTTTTCTGCATGGCGGCCACCTCCACCGTGGCCTTCGCCGGCGGCGGGGACGGCGAGCCCTACTACACCGGGGAGGAGACCACGGGCGGCTATGAGCCCCAGCCCCTGACCCCGGAGGGCAACATGACCCTGGTGGACAATATCGCCGGTGAGAGCGCCGGGGATAAGCAGTTCATCACCGTGGTCACAAAAGGCGGCAACTATTTCTACATCATCATCGACCGGGCAGAGGACGGCGAGAACACCGTCCACTTTCTCAACCAGGTAGACGAGCGCGACCTGCTGGCCCTGATGGACGAGGAAACACCCGCTGCCCCGGTGTGTACCTGTAAGGAAAAATGCGCGGCCGGCGCGGTGGATACATCCTGCCCTGTCTGCAAGACCAACCTCTCCGAGTGCGCGGGCAGGGAGAAGGCCAGGGAGCCGGAGCCGGAACCGGAGCAGCCGAAGAAAAAGAGCGGCAGCGGCCTGTTGGCTGTGGTGGCGCTGCTGGTGCTGGCAGGCGGCGGAGCCTTCGCCTATGTGAAGTTCATCAAGCCGAACCGCAGCAGCGTGAAGGTCAGCGCCGATCCCGACGAGTACGATTTCCCCGACGAGGAGTATATCAACGAGGACGAGCCTGCGGAGGCTGAAACGGAGGCGGAGCATGAGTAAACTGATTATCGCAGAAAAACCGAGCGTGGCAAAATCTATCGCGTCGGCCCTGGGTGCTTCATCCAGGGCCGATGGCTTTTATGAGGGCAGCGGCCTGATCGTTTCCTGGTGTGTGGGACACCTGGTATCCCCGCTGGACGCGGGCGGCTATGACGAGCGCTTCAAAAAATGGCACTATGAGGATCTGCCCATCCTGCCGGATCCCTTCCGCTACGCCCCCATCCCCGGCAAGGAGGCGGCTTTGGACAATGTGAAGCGCCTCATGGCGCGGGAGGACGTAACGGAGATCGTCAACGCCTGTGATGCCGGACGGGAGGGCGAGCTGATCTTCCGGCTGGTGTATGAACTGGCCGGCTGCCGCAAGCCGGTCCTCCGTCTCTGGATTTCTTCAATGGAGGACAGCGCCATCCGGGAGGGCTTTTCCGAGCTGCGCCCCGGCGCCGAGTATGAAGCCCTGTATCAGTCAGCCCTCTGCCGCCAGAGGGCTGACTGGCTGGTGGGGATCAACGCCACCCGCCTTTTCTCCGTCCTCTATCACCGTACCCTGAACGTGGGCCGCGTCCAAACGCCCACCTTGTCCCTGCTGGCGGCGCGGGACGCGAAGATCGCGCTGTTCCAGAAGGAGAAGTATCATCATGTGCGCCTGACCCTGACCGGCGCGGAGGCGGTATCGGAGAGGTTCACCGATCCGGCGGAGGCGGAGCAGGCGGCGGCCATGTGCAAGGGCGCTGCCGTCACCTGTACCTCCGTCACCTGTGAGCAGAAGAAGGAACAGCCCCCGAAGCTCTATGATCTCACCGCCTTGCAGCGTGAGGCAAACCGGCTGCTTGGCTACACGGCGAAGCAGACCCTTGACTACGCTCAGAGCCTCTACGAAAAAAAGCTGCTGACCTATCCCCGCACGGACAGCCGGTATCTGATCTCCGATATGGCGGAAACGGCCTCCTGTGTGATCCACCTGGCGGCAAAGCTGCCGCCCTTTGATGGCTGCACAAACTTCTTCCCTCTGGTGGAGGCCATGGTCTCCGACAAGGACGTATCCGACCACCACGCCATCATTCCCACGATGGAGATCGAGAAAGCGGATATCCCCGCCCTGCCCCTGGGCGAGCGTGAGCTGCTTCTTCTGGTCTGCTGCCGCCTGCTGTGCGCGTCGGCGGAGCCCTATGTGTATGAGGCGGTCACGGCAACTTTTGATTGCGGCGGTTATTCCTTCGCCGCAAAAGGCAAGCGTATTCTCTCCGAAGGCTGGCGGGAGATTGACCGCATTTTCCGTGCCTCCCTGAAAGAAAGACCTGCGGACGAGGACGGCGATACGCTCCCGGACTTCACCGAAGGGCAGACCTTTGACGGCGCGGAGGTTTCCGTCACCGAGCATTTCACCCAGCCGCCGAAGCCCTATACCGAAGATACCCTCCTGTCCGCTATGGAGAACGCGGGCAAGGACGATATCCCCGATGAGGCGGAGCGAAAAGGACTTGGCACGCCTGCGACCAGGGCGGCTATCATCGAAAAGCTGGTGGCTGCCGGATTTGTGGAGCGCAAGGGCAAGAGCCTGATCCCCACGAAAGCCGGTATCAACCTTGTCACGGTCCTGCCGGAGCCGCTGACCTCTCCCATGCTGACGGCGGAATGGGAACAGAAATTGACGGAGATCGCAAAGGGCGGCGCTGACCCGGATACCTTCATGGACGGTATCCGCACGATGGTTCAGGAGATCGTGTCCACCTATTCCTGTATTTCCGAGGACGGCCAAAAGCTGTTTGCCCCGGAGAAGGAGAGCATCGGCGCCTGCCCCCGCTGCGGCCAGCCGGTCTATGAGGGGAAGAAAAACTTTGCCTGTTCAGATCGGTCCTGCGGCTTTGTCCTCTGGAAAAATGACCGCTTCTGGACGAGCCGTAAGAAGGAGCTGACAAAGAAGATGGCAGCGGACCTTCTGAAAAAGGGCCGTACCAATGTCAAGGGAATGTGGTCTGAAAAGAAACAGGCTGCCTACGATGCCGCCGTGATCCTCTGCGACACGGGCGGCAGGTACATCGATTTCAAGCTGGAATTTCCCAAAAATAAGCGAAGCTGAAGGAGGAGCGTATATGCCGGATTACAGTTACAACAAGGATTATCCCTTTGCCGCCTTTATCACCAATCTTGGCAAGTACAACGAGGGCGAGCTTGTGGGCGAGTGGGTGAAGTTCCCCACCACCGCCGAGGAAATGAAGGAGGTATTCAAGCGGATCGGCATCGGCCAGAAGGACGATTTCGGCAATCCCTATGAGGAATGGTTCATCACGGACTATGACTGCTATGTGGATGGCCTCTATGACAAGCTGGGCGAATACGAAAATCTGGACGAGCTGAATTATCTGGCGTCGAAGCTGGATGAAATGAGCGACAGCGAATACGCGCAGTTTCAGGCCGGTATGGAAATGGGCGACCATTGCGGCAGCCTGCAGGAGATCATCAACCTGACGGAAAATCTGGACTGCTATGAGGTCTATCCCCATATTGCGGACTATGACGATCTTGGGCGCTATTACATTGAGGAGCTGGAGGTCATGCAGGTGCCGGAGCACCTGCAAAATTACATCGACTATGAGGCCTACGGCCGGGATGTGGCGATGGACGAAAACGGCAGCTTTACGGATCAGGGCTATGTGCGGGATACGGGGGACCGCTTCTGCGAGTATTACGACGGCGAGCGCGGCAGCATCCCCGACGAATACCGGGTGATGGCCTTTCAGGACGATCTTCCCGAAGAAGAAAAATCTGAATGGGCTATGGATATCGCCTTTGATATGGACGAGTTCTTCCGTCAGAACGATCCGCAGTACGCGGCGGAGCACCCGGAGGAGCACGCCGCAAAGGAAGCGCTTTATGAAAATCTGATGGCGGGGCGTATTTCCGCTTTAGAGGAAAAGCTGGCGGCGCTGGGCCAGACGCAGGAGGACTATCTTCCTTCCGAGATCGAAAAGTTCAAGGACGCCACGGGATACGAGGAGTTTCTTGATTTCGACCCTGCCGAGGTCAAGGCGGCTTTGGAGGATCCGAACAGATCCCGTGTGGATGAAATGCTGGCCGCCGCGGAAAAGGCGGAACGGGAGTACGCGGCGGAGGCGGCCGCCTATGCGCAGACCCCCGCCGCTATCGTGGAGCAGGCACGGGCGGTGCGGGACGAGCCGGTGGGCAGCTTCTCCATCTACCAGCTCAAGGGCGGCAATGAAACGCTGGATTATCGCTTTGAGCCGCTGGACAGCATCCACCGCAACGGCCTTTCCATAAAGCCGGAAAACTACGAGCTGGTCTATGAAGCGCCGCTGACGGCGAAGGACGATCTGGAAAGCATTTATACCCGGTTCAACGTGGACCGCCCGGCAGACTTCACCGGGCACTCCCTGTCTGTATCGGATATCGTGGTGCTGCATCAGGGCGGGAAGGATACCGCCCATTACTGCGACCGCGCTGGCTTTTCCGAAGTGCCGGAGTTTTTGCAGCCGGCGCAGAAAAGCCGCGAGATCACCGAGCGCATCCAGACACCCAGGGGCAGCTTCTATCTCTGCGGCATGACAAGGGAGCAGATGGAGGCGGACGGATACGGTTTTCATCACGCCTCTGAGGATGGAAAATATCTCATTATGGCAAATGGGACCCAGGCGTATGCGGTCAGAGCTGATGCGCCGGAAAAGGACAATCCCCTCCGCACCGCTGAAATGACGCTGGAGGACGACTACGGCATGATCGACGGCGTTATCAACAACGGCAGACGGGGCGAGGAGCTGGAGAAGGCAAGGGAGTACGCGGAGCGGACGCAGCCGGAGAAAAAGCCTTCCATCCGGGAACGGCTGGCAGCGGCAAAGCAGGAGTGCGCGAAGCAGCAGCCCAGGCCTGCCCCGGAGAAGAAGCCCCCGGAGCTGGGGGAACGATGAGCCGGGGCGTGAAGTGGCGGCTGGAATGGGCCTTCTTCCTGGGGGAAAACGGCAGGCGGCAGTACAACCGGCTCTGCAAGGGCTGTGTCCATCCCTGCAAGCAGAGCTTCCGGGTGGTGGTGTTGGACTGCCCGCACTTCCAGTCCCAGCGCGTGAAAAAAGGCGTGGATAAGGGTGGGAAACGGGCAAAATAGTCCATCGTGGCGGCGTTTTCAGACCATGCCCTTATGATTTCCCATCCACGCTTTTCTCCGCGCTCCTGCGGCGAGAAAACAGCGGTTTTTGACACTTTCCCATGCGCGCCCATAGCAAAAGCGGGGACGCGGCCTTCGGTATATCCGTTGGCTGCGTCCCCGCTTCTTTTTTTGCTTATTTCTCGTCCTCGTTGGGCTTGTCCGCTTCCGCCACGCCCTCGATCACATCCGTCACCACGGCGTTGAGCTGGGCGGCGTTCTGCGCTGTGACGGCGGGCCGCCCGGTGTCCGCTTCGATGGCGCGCCGCGCGTCTCCCGCCACCTTGCCGCCGCGCCGGGCGACGATCCGGCTTTCCTCAAAGCCCTCCGGTCGGTGGGCCTTGGAAAGTTCCGTGGTCGTGGTTTCGGCCAGCATGTTCAGCACGATCTCCAATGTGCTCATGTTGTCCCGGAGGTTTTCCTTTTTGAGACCTTTCAGGTTTTTGTATTGCCGGGTGGTCATGCCGGACCAGGCCTTTGTGATCTCGTCGGTGAGGATGGCATATTCCCGGCCCTGCTCCACGCCCCGCGCCTGCCATTCGGCGGTGAGCTCGTTGCGGACGCGGATAGAGAGGATGCGCTGGTGGATCCAGTCGGCATCATAGCCCTTCTTCTGGTAGGTCTCCAGCGCCCGGTCGATGGCCTGTTCCGGGTCGATGGTCTCCTCGATGCGCTCCCGGCCTACGGCGGCGAGCCAGAGCCGGAAGGGTTCTGCCTTCGGCGAGGGGATGGATTGGATGATGCGCAGGATGCCCTCGGTATTGGCTGCAAGCACCTTTCGCTTTTTGCCTGTGGAGCCGGTCATTTCTACCTGGGGACAATTTGTCCCCAGGTAGCTTGCGAGCTGTTCATCCCGCTTGCGCATTTTTTTGAGATAATCCGTGGGATTGGCGCTGTCCGACAGTGCTGCCACCACATCCACCACGGAGAAGTACCATTCTTCCTTTTCCTCGTCCCAGGCGGTACGGATCTTTCTATCTTCAAAAAGCTGGATGGAGTTATTTTCGTCCATGGGCTTTTCCCTCCTTCGATGGGCTGTCCCCATTCTACCATGAAATGATGATTTTTTCTATCAGGAAACGCGATTTTGCGGCAGCAGCAGTCGTAGGCGCTGTGGGACTGTGGGCAAACGGCCAAGCCGGGCGGCGCTGTGGGAAAGCGGTTTGCCGTCCTGTGGGAAAGGCCTGTCCTTTTCCATCAGGGGGTGAATGGCTTTTCCATCGGCAAAGCGGCCGTTTTCCACATTTCCATAGCGCAGCTTTCAGTCCTCCGTGATGATACACGCACAGCCCGCCGTCAGCAGGCGGTACAGCGTCAGCGGCACATACCACGCCGCCACCAGCAGCCGCCAGGCCAGCACGAAGCCGCCGATGAAGCCGGCCAGGATGAAGTTCAGAGCAAACAGGGCGATCCCCGTTCCCAGGGAGCCGCCGCCCGGTATGATCCAGAGCCGCAGCCGCCAGATCCCAAACGGCAGCCCGCAGAGGATCCAGAGCCAGAGATAATCCAGCTCCCCGTTCTTTACGCAGGCGGAGCGGAAGATGCAGTACAGCAGCGCGGCCGATGCAACCGGCAGGATGGTCTTGCGGAAAAAGTCCTTTAAGGCCTCGCCTCTTGTCATGGGGTTCGCCTCCTTCAAAATCGTTTGTATCTTCATTATATCTGACGTTTCGGCAAAAGCCCAGGGGAAAATGCAGATCGCGGCAAAAAGTTTGTCCCAGGGGTCATTCCAGATCCATATCCTTCTGTCGTGCCGGCACCTGCCGGGGCGGGGACAGGAACTCCTCCACGTTCCGGCGCACGGCGGCGTAGTCCTGCTCCTCCCGCCGTGCCTTCTGACGCTCGGCGGTCAGCGCCGCCCTCCGGGCGGTGAGCGCGTCCATTTCCGCCTGCATCCGCGCCGCGGACGGCAGAGGCACGGCGCCCAGACGCTTGCACTCCCTGGCGGCGGCCTCAAAGAGAATGATCTCCCTCTCATAGCCACGCAGGAACTTCTCCTTGTCCTTCGACGCCTGATAACGGTCGTAGATTGGCTTGAGCTGACGGTAGGCGGCGACGTGCTTTATTTTCAGCGTCAGCTCCTCGATCCGCGCCCCGGTCTCCCGCAGCTCTGCTTTCAGCCGGGCGGCGGAGGCGGAAGCCGTCTCGCAGCGCTCCGTCAGTTCCTCCATGCTGCCGATGCCATGCTCCGTCAGGAAGTTGCTGGTCTCGGCGATGCGTTTCAGATTCTCGATGGTCGCCCAATGGCGGTAGCCTGCGCTCTGCTGGGCCTTGATGTTGTTCTGAATATCTATAAGCAGGCTGATCTTTCCGCTCTGGTGCTTCGGCTGGCGGGAGGGTCTGGCGCGTCCGGCCATCCGTGCGGTCAGGGCGTCCTCGGCATAATCCGCGCCCAGGGTCTTTAGTCTTGTGAACCGCTCCTGTCCCGGCGCTCTGGCGGAAATATACTTGCCCCGCTTGAGCGCATAGCCCTCCCGCTGCAACCGCACCAGCAGCTCCTCTAAATCATGACAGCCGGGCAGCAACCGGTCGATGGCGGCGCGCAGCTTCGCCTTATAGCTGATGCCGGTCCGCTCCGCCTGATGCTCGATGTAGCTTTTGCCCCTGTCCTGGCCGGGAACGATGACGGACAGGCCGTGTTCCTTGCAGATCCGGTCTGAGGTGCGGCGGATGAAGTGATAGCTGCGCTTGTTGGAATGGTAGTGCTTGTGATCCGCAAAGCTGACGGCATTGAAAATCAGGTGGTTATGAACATGATCCCGGTCTATGTGGGTGGTAAGTACAAACTCATACCTGCCGCCCAGGATCTCCCTTGCCAGCTCCATGCCGATCTCATGGGCCTGCTCCGGCGTGACCTCCCCAGGCTGAAAGGCTTGGATCAGGTGACGGCCCAGGTTCGTTCCCTTGTCGATGGCATGGCGGCGGGTCCAGGCAAATTCGATATCCGCAGTCTCGGCGGCGCAGCCATAGGAGGATACAAGCAGTTTTCCGTCCGTCTTTTCCGGGTTGCAGATATAGTCAATGGCCGCTTTCAGCGTTGACTTGATAGGATGCGTCTTTGTAACTGCCATATCTCATCCAGCCTCTCCTGTATCTCCCGCATATCCGCTTTGTACGCGCCGCCTCCGGCGTTGACACGCTTGGCGATCTGATTGACGTTCCGACCGATGGCGGACAGGGCAGCGTTCATCCGCTTGATATCCGTGGTGTCAAGCTGGATGATATACCCGTCTATCGCCATCTTCCGCAGATACGCGCCGTACCGCCGTGTGGGGAGCTGCGCCATCTTTTCATCTATGAGCCGTTTTTCCTCCTCCGTCACATAGAACTTCATCTGAATGTTCCGCTTTCGGTTTGCCATGGGCAGCCTCCGTTTCTTATAAGGGTCTGGGGTCTCGCCTGTCGGCTCGGTCAGCGCTTCAAAGCGTTTCACGCTTTGAGGTCTCCACCGGAGACCCGCGCCCCAGCAAGCAATTTTGACTGTTCGGGCAAGGGACCTGAACAGCGCAAAATCCGCAAGCGGGTACTCGCTTGCTGTGCTTGCTGACTACTTCGTACCCCCGTATTTCCCCCTCTACCCATACTACAATCCGAACAGGGCGTTTTGGCCAGTTTCGGAGGACTTTTTCAAAAAATGTCGCTCCTATCCGTAACTTTTCTCTGAACACTTCGCCGGATGCCTTGTGTTTCTTCGGATATTCGTATATAATGTATCATGTTGAGTATTATCTATGCGGAGGTGCGGTATGAACGGGATCAAGGGCTATATCTCCATTCGGGAGGCGT
>OFMP01001304.1_pt1 | contig 13252 bp, 9 predicted proteins | sample 1541841 | NCBI WGS metagenome assembly OFMP01 (sample SAMN04209226, study PRJEB22552) | human gut metagenome | biome: gut; material: feces | host: Homo sapiens | place: USA: Oklahoma
GTACTCATGAAGACGTTTGATCTGGATATCATAGATGCTGTTCTCATTAATTTCAACACCTGTGTTAGAGAGGATAAATTCTTTACAGGTTTTCTTAGCTTCTGTTTTGATCTCAAGAAGCTTGTTCAGAACTGCCTCATCATCCTTATATTTCAGGAGATTTTCCAGAGCAGTTGCATTTGTTTTAAACTCATCACCGATCAGAGAGGTAATATAGTCTGTCAGCGGATGATTGCAGTGCATTAACCAGCGGCGGAATGTGATACCGTTAGTTTTGTTGTTGAATTTCTCCGGATAAATATCATAGAAAGCTTTTAGCTCGCTTGTTTTCAGGATATCTGTATGCAGGGCAGCAACACCGTTGATGGAGAATCCGTAGTGGATGTCCATATGTGCCATGTGAACCAGATTGTTCTTGTCAATGATCGCTACATTTTCCTGTGGATATTTCTCTTTGACTTTCTCATCCAGTTTCTCGATGATTGGTACAAGGTGAGGAACTACATCAAGGAGATAGTCCATCGGCCATTTTTCCAGAGCTTCTGCAAGGATGGTATGGTTTGTGTAAGCACATACTTTGGATACGATTTCAGCAGCTTCATCAAAGTCGATTCCGCGCTCTGTCAGGAGACGGATCAGTTCCGGAATGACCATACTTGGGTGAGTATCGTTGATCTGGATCACTGCATAGTCTGCAAGGTCATGCAGGTTGCAGCCCTTCTTTGTTGCCTCGTCCAGGATGAACTGAGCGGCATTGGATACCATGAAATACTGTTGGAAGATACGGAGCTTACGTCCGTCGTCATCGCTGTCATCCGGATACAGGAACAGTGTCAGGTTGTGAAGGATGTCCTTTTTGTTAAAGGAAATTCCGTCGTGAACCATGGATTCATCTGCCAGATCAATGTCAAATAAGTGCAGATGAATGGATTTGTTATTGTAGCCTGCAACATCGATATCGTACAGGGAAGATTTCAGTGAGAATCCGCGGAACGGTACAGTATAGGAAACACCTGCAGGTGTGAGCCAGCTGTGTTCTTCAATCCATGGGTTCGGAGTTTCTTTCTGAAGTCTGTTCTCAAAGAGCTGTTTGAACAGTCCGAGGTGATAGTTCAGACCAATACCTTCGCCCGGAAGTCCCAGAGTTGCGATAGAATCCAGGAAGCATGCTGCCAGACGTCCAAGACCGCCGTTACCAAGAGATGGTTCCGGTTCAACTTCTTCGATAGCAGCGATTTCTTTGCCGTTTTCTTTTAAGAATTTAGCAACATCATCGTAGATTCCAAGGTTGATCAGGTTGTTGGATAATAATTTACCGATCAGGAATTCAGCGGAAATATAATAAATCTTCTTCTTTCCGTCCTGATAGCCTCTTTCGAAGAGCTGGTTCTTTGTATAGATTAATAATGCATTGTAGATTTCTTCGTCTGTGCACTGACGTGCGTTTTTCTTATACAGGTCGTAGATGAGTTTTTCTAAAGTTTCCATCGTAATCTCCCTTTCTGAAATGAATATGTGTTTTTTTATGAGTTAGATTGCTTATTTTTTAGTTTTGAATAGTGTATTGTTTTTGATTTATATCAGGAAGAGAAGTTCTCTTGCTGACATCTATAACTATATCAGCAGTCTATTAAAAAAAATACAACAAAATTGCGATTTTATGACAGGTTTCTGCGAAATTTGTGAGGAGACATTCCGGTTGCCTGCTGGAACTTTTTGATGAAATAGCTGGTGTTGTTGAAGCCTACTTCCAGTGCGATCTCTGTGACAGAGGAGTCGGAGTGCAGAAGCATAGGCTTGGCTTTCTCAATGCGCAGGTCATTGATATAGGCAATCAGAGTCTTACCGGTATATTGCTTGAACAGTTTCATAAAGTAGTATTCGCTGTAATTAGAGAGAGCAGTGAGCTCTGCTGCGGTCAGCGGCTGTGAATAATTGAGGTTAATGTAGTCCAGGATCTTTTTAATAGAAGCAAGACTTTTGTTCTCATCCTTATCTGCGGGAGTGATGTAATTTCCCATGAGCATTTCGTAGAAAAAGCTGAAGAACAGAGCCTTTAATTTTACGAAATAATATGGCTTTTTTTCTTTATGGCAGGAATGGATCCTGTCAAAAAGCAGGCAGATATTCCCATAATTGTCATCAGATCTGGAAATAATATGGGTAAATTCCGCCTGATTATCCATCAACAGGGAAATGACACGTTCCTGACATAAATCTCCCGCCGGGCCTGACAGGAAGTTCAGGTCAAAAACAATACTCCGGAAATAAAGGATATTCTTCAGATCTGTTTTTATGCCATGGAGAACGCCACGGTTCACAATGATCAGATCACCGGCCTTGACGCGGAGGATCTCTTTGTTCAGACGGACCAGTCCGCTGCCGGATTCAATATAAATCAGTTCCATCTCGTCATGCCAGTGGTTGTAGAGAGAATGGAATATCTCGCAGTTGTCTGTATAGGTTTCTATGGGAAGCTCAAAGGAGCCATGAGAGCTTCGTTCTTTCAGGGTATCATCTACTTCAATCGTGGGAGTAACTGGCATGGAAAGCGCCTCCTTTTTTCAGAGATTTTTTATCTGTAGTAAGACAATGGAATCAAAAGTATTATTATGGTCGATCCACTGATAGGAGCCATTATATTTCTGGCAGATATCTTCAATAATAGAAAGTCCATATCCATGAGAACCCGGTTCTGATTTCGTAGTCTTATGTGTAAAACTCTGTAACGGGTTCTTGGTATTGTGCATATATATGGTAAGAAATCCGTTGGAAATGTTTGCAGACAGCCGGATTTCAGGATCAGGATTGCCGGAAGAGCTACAAGCTTCGATAGCGTTGTCCAGAAGATTAAAAAATATACTGCTCAGGTCAGTCGTATTAATGGAAATCTTTTCCGGTAAAAGGATTTCATAGGATACCTGGATATGTTCCTGTTCTGCACGAAGCCGTTTCCCTTCCAGGATTGCCTGTAACAGGTTATTCTGACAGTAAGGATGAAAACGATCCTTCTGAAAAGTCTGATTCAGATTTCTGATCACAGTATCAGCCTGTTCATATTTTCCCTGTTCCAGAAGTATCTGGAAATCCTGAAGTTCCTGTACAGTTTTGGTCTGAAAATCCCGAGTATCCTGTCTGCGGATCTGAAGACTGTAATCCTGTTCCTGTTTTAATTGTTTCTGCTTTTGAAGAAAAGCCAGTTCCATTTCAGTATTGGATTTCTTTAACACATCAGAAAGCACGCAGTATAAAAGAATACAGATCAGGATCATAAACACTGCCAGGATCAGAAAGATATGATCAATTTTTTCTGTATAAATCGTAGACAGAAAATATAACAACTGGAATACAAAGAGGAAGAGAAATAAAGGAATCAATTTAATGTTCTTTTTCATGACTGCAATCCTCCTCTGGTTGTTTTTCTTGTGGTCTGCAATTAAGCCTGGGCAGAACAGAAGCGGTATATGTTCCGGCTTCCTCATATTTTTTCATATCCATCAGATACATGACAGACATGATGTGATTCTCAATATCATGATTCCATTTCCGGAGATCGGCATATTCATTACTTAACTGAACGGAATCGTTTATCTGCTTTTTCATCAACTCAATTTCCATTTTTTTCTGTAAATATTCTCTGTGCTGCTGAGCTAAAGAACGAACTGCACGCAGAAACAGCAGATAACTTCCGATGCATATGATCCAGTAAATGATGCTCAGAGCCAGAACTGCTTCGGGCTTTTTCTGAAGGGAAATTATAACATTGAGAAAAACCGGAGCGACCAGTGGCAGTAACAGTTGTAAAAAGGTGAGTATTTTCAAATAATCTATACACTGTCGCAGGATTTCTGATATTTTCCAGAGAAGAAACAGGCCAAGCAGGATGTTGGAGAGTTCGATAACGAAATATTCTGCAGGTGAACAACTGGATATCAGGTTGTGCGGAGTATAGGTATTGGTCGGTATAAAAAGATTATGAAGTGCAATGAAAACACTGGTACATAAAATTTCCGGACAGATTACCAGTAGCTGGAAAATAAAATAAACAGCTAATTTTTTCATAAAAGATGCCTGGAATAAAAAAAGTGTTACAAGAAATGTTGTAAGCTGAAATACGATTGTTATTCCATTATGCTGTGATTCACGCTTGAACCAAAATAACAATGCCATAAATACTGACAGACACAAAAACAGTGGAAGTGAGATCTTGCGTTTGCAGAGCAGGATTCTGCAGCAAAAGTAAAGCAGTCCAAAACACAGATAAAGGCTGGATAGAATACACAAAAATAGATTGATCATATGACTGCCCATTTACTGCACCTCTCTGTGACCGGCAAGCATCATGAAAGCAAATGAATCCTTAAACTGCTGGTAATAAGATCTGCTGACAGGGATCTCTGTGTTATCAGAAAGTATAATGCCCTTATGACTGTAAGTACGTACAGCATGGAGATTGACGGCAAAGCTGTTATGGCAGAGACAGAAATCTGGTTTCATTCTTTCTGTAAGAGCTGTCAGTCTTTCTTTTGTTGTATATGTTCCTGTTCTGGTATAGATCGTGGTCTGCCTCAGATTTCGTTCCAGATAAAGAATATCGGAGCAGAGCACCTGATAATTGCGTGAATTTCCGGAGAAATACAGATACCGTGTATGCAGTTTCTCGAGCTTCTGGCATGCTGTCCTCAGAGCCAGAGGAAGATATTTTTCCATCTGTTGTTTATGGATGAAGTAGGCATGTTCCGTCTCATATACTGCAGTAGCATATTGCAGATACTGGCTGATAAAAATAATCTGAGTGTCAGGGCTGATATGGTTGATCTTTTCTGCAAGTGAGATGCCATTTACGGTATCAGAACCAAGATCAATATCCGTCAGTACAATGGAATAAGGGCATCCGTTTTCAGCAGCAGCCCGGAGAAATTCATCACCGGATGCGAAATGAGTTATTTCAAAAGCTCCCGGAGGATACTTTTGCAGAATAGTATGTATTATTTCATAATGTGAAGGGTTGTCTTCGCAGATTGCAAGTTTCAAAATTGGATTAAGCTCCTTTGGATTAAAGTGGTTGTAGTTCCTTATGTCAGTGACAATATCTGTCGGATATGCCAGATGGATAAAATGAACTGTATTTCCAATAATCATACTATAAAAAATAACGGGATGCAATTTGTCTGTGAGGAAGATTGGAAAAAAATGGTTAAATATGTAGTGAAATATGGGTGTTTATGTGAAAGTGTTATATTGAAACGTGAGATATGATATATTTTTGATAAGCAGTTGTAGTAACAAAATACTATTAAGGAGAGGAAAAACATATGGCAAGGAAAAAGTTAAGGAAAGTTCTGGCGTGGACTTTAGCTGCGACTATAGCAGTTATTCCGGTGAATATGACATGGGCGTCAGAATCAGCAGATTTATTTTCAGATAGCAGTGAGAATATAGAATCTGTTGAAATGGCTGCAGATAAGACTGATTCACTGCAGCAGGAAGAAGCAGATACTCAGCCGATAGTATCTGGGGGTGAAGAGGAGGATACTTTTACAATGGAAGATTCTGTAGAGGTATTTTCAGCAGGGGATGAATCTGATGGTAATGAAAAATCATCTGATGAAGCACAAATAATTACTGGTGAGGGAGAATTTACCGTAAATGCGAATGAAGCATTTATTTTTCAACCAAAAAAAGAAGCTACTTATTGTATATCAACGAATAAGGATAATGCTTTTGTTAATATAAAGATTTCACCTACTAGCGGAGTAGAGTCATATAGTGGCTATTGTACATTAAAAACGAGTTTGGAATCTTCTTATCAAACATATATTGCTGGCATAGATGGTGATGTAAAAATTACGATAAAAGAAGTTCCTTCAATAAAAGAAATTTCTGTTGATGAACAGAAATTACCTTCAGATTATACATGCTTAACAGAAACTGTCATTGATAATGAGTTTCCTTCTGATTTACCAGTTACGGTAATATTGGATGATGAAAATGAAACTGAATTGAAGACAAATAGCGGATATATTGATGGATATGGAGAAGTTGGTATTGTATATGAAAATTCTAATGGAGAATTTTTGTGGGATGAAAGCTCTGGAAATACAAGGCCTCTGCGTCCAACTGTTTCAGGTCAATATAAGTATCATTTTTTCTGCAAGGCAGATCCAGATATTAAGAGTATAGGTTATGGTGTCACTGTAAAATCATTTGATGAATTTTTTGCAGATAATACTGTTACTGTAGACGAAGAAGGAGATACTTTTGAAATTCTTCTTAACAGGGAAAAATATATAAAAAATTATGATAATGATCATCCATATAATTATAATTATGGATTTAAAATTGATGTAAGGGAAACAACTACATATTATAGAAATTTTAGCGATATTCTTTATTTTAAAAGCTGGAATTCTGCTACTGAATCTTGGGAAACAAAATGTTGGGAGAAAGCTGGAGCATTTGAGTTACAGGCAGGAACTTATTATGCAATTTTTGCAGAAAAACAGCCGTTGGATTTTTCGCTTCGGCAGACTATAACTTCAAAAGCACCTGAGAAAACTGAAATTTCTCATATAAGTCTGAAAAATACACAGGAACCTCCAATTCTGTATGATGAATTTTTAGAATCCATGGATAATGGAGATTTGGAAAAATGCTTAAAAAATGCAGAGTTTGAAGTTGACTTAGTGGATAATACTTCGAGAATAATAAAGCTTGGCGATGCAATAGAAGGCTATGAGGAATATGGAAATCTGCATATTACTTCTTTTGAACCTGAGGCAAATGATAAACAGTATAAAATAGGATTAAGTTTTGATGAAGATGAATATGAAAACGAGTACTATATCGACTTAAATGTAGCGCATGTAACAGATTCAGAAAATGAAATAGGTGGATTATCTAATAGTGAAGCTCCTTCTCAAACATATACATTTTCAGGAAATGATGATGTAAGATATTTTTATATAGAGAATAGGTTAGATATATCACAGACATTCCATCTTGGCTTTGTGGGTCATACAAAAGATGCTGATACTACATTACTTACAGCAACTGTTAATGAAAGTGCATGGACTTACCGGAAATTATGGATAGATAGGTATTCAGATAAAGCTTATGCTGATAAAACAGTTACTTTAAGTGCTGGATCTAAAATGTATCTGGGGTATTTTGGGGATGCAGCTTCGGTGGAACTTGTTACAAATAATATTCAATTGAAAAGCATTAAATTAAAGCAAAATAGCCAACAGATTCTTCAGGGGGTAAGCTGCTTAACAAATGAGTTAGAAGATTTGTATTTTGAAGTAGAATATGAAGTAAATGGAGAAACATATGTTATATCACTTACACCAGACGAAAATGATAATACAGATGACGAAAATGATAATACAGATAATTTAAGTATTCAAGTCTTATTTGATAATAAACATACTTCTGTTGAAAATTTAGAATCTGGAAAGTATCAAGTAAAATGTCGTATTCCGGAGATAAGTAATGAATATAGAGATGCTGGAACTTTAACAGTCAGTTCATATGATGAACTTTTTGCACCTCCTTCAAATGTGGGGGGAACGGTTTTTTTTGATAAAAGCAAAACATTCAGAGGAATGAATTATGTAGGTTTTAATATTACGAAAAAAGGATATTATAAGATTTCTTTCCTTCCTGATGATAATTATGAAGGGGACTATAAATTTGTAGCAGCAAATATTAACGGATATTATACAATGAACAGTTCGAGTATGATGAGTCCATATGGGCATCATCGTTACTTGGATGAGGGGCTTTACATGGTTTTTGCTCAGGGAGCAGGAGCAGTAAAGATTACTGTAAATGATACAACTTTAGATGATTTGAAAAAATTGTACAAGGAATGCTTAAATCTAGATGAAGCTATTTATGAAAAAGGTAGCTGGGAATCTTTGATGACAGCTTTGACTAAGGTAAAAAAGTTTTTGGATAGTTGTAATGACGGTTATGATGTAGACGAACTTGCAAACAATTTAGATGATTTAATTTATGCCAAAGATAGTCTGGTAGAAAAGACTGAAATTGATCTTAGCAAGAATCCACAATTTGTGTGGAATACACGCGAAGAAACAAAAATAGATGCGAATGGTACTGTTGAAGTAGGACAATACGATGTAAACGCTATTTTTCAGTATACAAATGATGAATATCATACGATAGTGAGAAAATGCGATGTGGTGCCGATGTCAGTAAATAGTACCGATGGAAAGATAAGAGTTCTCTATTTTGATGCAACTGTAACAATGAATGGTAAAGAATTTACCTGTAGAAAGATAATTCCAATAAATACATTAAAAACAGATGAAAAAGGAAATCATTCTTCTACAGAAGTTATTGTTGAGCCAGGTGCACCTAATATAACAGGTATAGGGCTGGATAAAATTAATATAGAAGATATTCTGTCTTCTCAAGAAAAAATTAAGTATAATGATCCAAATACAAATATGGATATTAAGATATCTTTTCCGATAAAAGGTATTGATATTAACGAAAAAAAATATTCAAAAGAAAAATTTAAAATACAAGCAGAACTGGATACTATCATTGCAAATATGTCTGGAAATCCAACTTATGGAATAATAGATTGTTTTGATATATCTATGTTTAAGAAGGTTGAGCTCAAAAAAAAGGTTAGTGAAGCAAAGCCGATTTCAGATGCACATCAGGAAATTATCTTTGAACGGGAACTTTCAGAAGAAGCGAAGAATATTCCGGCTGGATTTAATAGAAAATTTTATGTAATTCGTATTCATGATGATAAGGCAGAGTGTTTGGATGCAACACGTAATGGAAATACTCTGAGTTTTAAAACCAGCAAATTCTCCATTTATGCAGTAGCATACGTAGATGTAAAAGCCAGTGCTCCATCTCCAAGCTATCCAAGTACACCGAGCTATCCTGTGACAGATGTAATTTTATCACAGGATAAAGCAGATCTGACAAAAGCCGCTGAAACTTTACAGCTTACAGCAACAGTGAAACCGTCTTATGCAGACAACAAGACAATCACATGGAAATCCAGTGACGAGAAGGTTGCAACAGTAGATAAAGATGGTAAAGTAACAGCAGTTGCCAACGGAACAGCAACCATCACAGCAACATCAGCAGATGGAAAACACAGCGCAACAGCAACTATCATAGTAAAGATTGCACCTGAGAAACTGACACTTACAACAGAAAATAAAATGCTTACAAAGATTGGTGACAGTCTGCAGATTACAGCAAAGGTAGAACCAGATAATGCATATGATAAGCTGATCTGGAAATCCAGTGATGAGAAGGTTGCTACTGTAGATGCTGAAGGAAAAGTGACGGCAGTGGGCAATGGTGAAGCTACTATCACAGCAACGACAGAAAATGGTAAATTCAGTGAATCAGTAACTATTACAGTAAAGCTTTCGAACGAACCAACTATAAATACAATAACAGGATATGGAAATCTGAAAGCACGTTCTGTAACTCAGTCTAATAATTCTATAAAGGTAGAATGGACAAGAATCAGTGGAGCAGACGGATATATCGTTTATGGCAGCCGTTGTAATGGTAATGGAAAAGTTTATAAATATAAAAAACTTGCTACAATAACAAATGGAAAGACCAGAACATGGACGCACACTAAACTGAAAAAAGCAACTTACTATAAATACATAGTAAAAGCATACAAATTGGTGGATGGAAAGAAAGTGATTACAGATGCTTCTGTATCCATACATGCTGTAACTAAAGGTGGAAACTATGGAGTAGCAAAAACAGTTTCTATTACAAAGATTGGAAACAAGAAGAATGCCACAGAAGTAATCTTAAAGAAAGGCAAAACAGCTCAGATTACAGCAGTAGAAGTAAAGAAAGACAAGAAGATCAAACATCACAGAAAACTCTGCTATGAAAGCAGCAATACAAATGTAGCAACAGTAACATCAAGCGGTATGATCAAAGCAACAGGAAAAGGAAGCTGTACTGTATGGGTATATGCACAAAATGGCGTGTATAAAGCAATTACAGTAACTGTAAAGTAAATTTCAAACAGAGGCTGTGCACCAAACTGGTGTGCAGTTTCTGGAAAGATAAATATATTAAAAAATAAATATTCTGTGTCAAATATGTAGCGAAATATAGTTGTTCATGTACTTTAACACTATATCTAAAAGAGACATGATATAATCAAAGAATGGAAACAAAGAAACGATTTTAAAGATTTTGTACGTGAAAAATTATTAATTCCTGGTACTTTCAAGCGCTAAATATAGAATATATGTGAAAGCGGTATTGTTTCCATGGGAGAAGAAAAATATTATAAGAATGACTGTCTGAAAATCATTATGGACATATATAAAGTGATTGGAAGTATCAGGAAACTTCTGGTAATAATACAAATGACGAAGGAATAGACAGAGAGTGGGAATGGGTTAGCTTACAAGAGCTTCCTATTCCTGCTTTTCTTTTTTCGTATAGATAATCGGTAAGATGTTCTCCGTAAAGGACAATCAGCCCCGTTATTATTTCTCAGAGTATTTTTTACTACCAGTAATTCAAAAAAATCCAGGGGATTGACAGCCATACAATAATCAGCTAAATTTTTGTATAGACATCAGACTTTGTTGTGATAAAGTTTTACTATGAACATAAAAGATGGAAGAGTTACCTGGAAATAAAGCAGGAGTTTTCGAAGAAAAAAATAATTCTGCGGGAAGGTAATATATGGAAGACAATTTTGAAAAATTAAATCTGCTTCTGGAGCAGGAACTGTGTGAGTTTGTGGATATTCCGGATGGTTTTACCGGACAGACGGAGAGTGGAGAGCTACGTCTGATCTATCTGATGAATGATGCGGTGGAGAGTTTTCTGGTTCTGAAAAATGCCAGGATGACGGGAAATTATATCAGGGATTATGAAGGAGAGTTTGAGGGCTCTGTAGAGAAAGCGGACAGGGATTTATGTGAGGCAGAGTATATTCTGGTGGTTCATCAGGGGCAGAATGTGTTTACTGTATTCTTTGAAGATATTTTGCTGGAAACACAGTTGTATAATTATGGAGAGCTGGGACATTTCTGGGTGAAGGGCTATGAAAATCTCAGGGTAATGGAGTATCAGATTGCCATATTGCGTGATAAATATGAGTATCTGGGAGAAAAATATTGCACTGAGTATGAAGGAAAGCTGGCAATGCTGCGTGATTTCCCACCGTTAAATTATCTTTTTTATCCGGCAGTACCGGAGAAGTATATTGTTCCGGTGGACAACCCATGGGAGGTAACGGTGGAAGCACTGGCAGTTATGCAGGAACTGGCAACGGAAGCAGGAGATGAAAAACTGGGAAAAATACTCAGGCGTTATGAAAAAAATCCGGATATATCAAATGCCAAAAAGATAGCCGGAATGCTTTGCAGGAGCAGTCATTTACCGGTGATTACTCTGCTGGGAGAAAAAATCAGGGAAGCAGCATCGGTCTATCCGGACAGAGATTTTGGCAGAAAACAGAATAAATATCTACATGAATTGATGGAAAAAGCTGAACGAAGAAAAGAAGAATTGGAAGCAGAGAATGTTCAGACTCTGATCTACAGAGAAGAACCTTTCATTTATGACTGTGATTCCATATCGTTTCAGGTATATCTTATGATTGTGAGAAAAGGTGTATGGAAGCAGAAAATAATGGTTGAGAAAATATAAAGTAGTCCGAACAGGAATAAAGAAGGGATTATAATAATAATGGATAAATTATTAGACTTAACAAGAGACTTTGATGCAGCGAAAGCTGCTTTTGAAGCATATCTGGATGAATATGACAGAGCGGATGATAAGATTCATCTGAAAATCGTGCATACTTATGGAGTGGTTGATGCAGCAGAGGACATTGCCCGCCGTATGGGGCTGGGTGAGGAAGATGTACAGCTGGCGAAGGTAATCGGATTGCTCCATGATATTGGAAGATTTGAACAGATTAAGCGATTTGACAGCTTTGAACCGGGAACCATGGAGCATGCAGCATATGGGGCACAGCTTCTGTTCGGACCGGAGAAAATGATCCGCAGATTTGTGAAGGATGACAGGTTTGACAGTCTGATCTGCACTGCGATTGAGAAGCACAGTGATTTCAAACTGGAAGGAATTACGGATGAGAGAACCCTGCTTCATGCAAAGTTAATCCGAGATGCAGACAAGCTGGATAATTGCAGGGTAAAGCTGGAAGAGTCAATGGAAACACTTCTGGGAGTGGATGAGAAGGGTGTTGGTGAAGGAGTAATCGCACCAAAGGTATGGGAGTCCTGTATGGCAAAGGAATCTGTATTATCTTCAGACAGAGTTTCAAAAGTGGACTACTGGATTTCCTATATTGCTCAGTATTATGACATCAATTTCCCGGAAACCTATGAGATCATGCGTGAACATGATTATGTGAAAAGGATCATGGACAGGGTTCCTTATGCATTGCCGGAAACACAGGAAAAGATGGATATTCTGGCAGCAGAGATGGAGGAATATATGGATGAGAGAATTCGAAACAAAAAATAAAAATTGCGAAAAGCAATAAACAGTGGGTGGGGACATATGAAAAGACAAGAGTGAACAAAATGGATATGGATAAAACAGAGAAGAATCAGGAGAAATTCACCTGCGGAGAATTTGAATATCAGGTCATAAGAAGTGCCAGAAAAACCATGACTCTGGAGGTTCGCAGGGATGGAAACGTAATCGTTCGCGCACCTCTCCGTACAGGTCTGCCGAGGATCAAAAGATTTGTAAACCAGAAGCAGGAGTGGGTTCTGGGATGTCTGGAACGGACAAAAGAATACCGGGAACAGAAGCCGCTGAGCGCAGATCTGAGCGAATCGAAACGAAATGTCTATATACGAAAAGCAAAAGAAACGATTACCAAAAGAGTTTCTTATTTTGCCAGACTCATGGGCGTTTCTTACCGCAATATCACCATCAGAGAACAGAAGACAAGATGGGGAAGTTGTAGCAGTGAGAAGAATCTGAACTTTAACTGGAAACTGGTACTGCTTGCACCGGAGCTGCTGGATTATGTGGTGGTACACGAACTGGCACACCGCAGGGAGATGAACCATTCGAAGGATTTCTGGAAAATCGTGGAGGCAGAACTTCCGGATTACCGGGAACGTCGCAGGAGACTGAAAGAGTGCCGGATCTGAGAGGTTTGAAATGCCGGAGTGTACGGTTGAGGTCAGGAGATCCTGAAAAGTGTCAGGAAACCGCCAGA
>OFMP01001308.1_pt1 | contig 13242 bp, 10 predicted proteins | sample 1541841 | NCBI WGS metagenome assembly OFMP01 (sample SAMN04209226, study PRJEB22552) | human gut metagenome | biome: gut; material: feces | host: Homo sapiens | place: USA: Oklahoma
GACGACAGGGCAGGAAAGTCATACCGGAACCGGCGACCCGGCCCCGACCATCGGGACCTACCAAACATGGTAATGGGGCCTTGACGCCTTTCGCATTGCCGTATTCGACGGCCGCGCGCGAGGAGGGGAACAGGTAACCCATGCCTTTCCGGTCCGCATCCATCATGGCCAGCGATCCGGCCTTGCGATAGTCGATGGCAATGCCTTGCTTGGCGGCGAGCGCCTTGAACTTGGCGTCATCGAACAGGCCGATTTTCTCGCCGCCCAGGTAGCCGGTGATGCTCACCTGTTCGGTCGGTTCGGCCGGCGCTGGTTGCGATTGCCGCCACACCAGCGTGCCGCAGACCACGCCCACTACCGCAAGCAGGGCGATCAGTCCGATGATTTTTGATTTGGAGAGTTTCATTGTGCGTCCGTTTTCTGGTCCGACTGGTGAGCCGGGCCACCAGATGGAGTCTGACTGGGCGCATGCCGTCCTTCATCAGCAGCCGAGGAAGGCACAGGCGAAGGTGCGACGTCGTCGTATCCATCCATGCGGGCCAACCGTTGGATGGCGTCGGAGTCGGCCGTAATGCCCAACGTCTTGGCGCTTACCGCCCGGCTGAGTTCGCCGGCGGCGGTCTGTTCGAGCACTTGCAGCGCCTCGATGGTTTCGATTCGTACCGTGGCTATCTGATCGCGTGCGCCGGAACTTTCCACGTCCACGTAGGAGCGCAACAGTTTCTCGGTCTGCTCGCCGTACACGGTGATGTAGTGGCGCAACGTCGGGTAGGCGGAGGTGTCTCGGGTCACGTATTGCACTCAATCTTTGGTAGCGGCGATGAAGTCGTTGGCTTCGGCTTTGACGGCTGGGTCACGTACTTGCTTGGTGAGCATGGCGATCGAGTTGAGTTGAGCGTTCGCCGCGTCGATCGTATCGGCGGTCTTCTGACCGTTGGGCAAGGCGGAAACCAGCATTTTGCCGATGCGTCGCTCCGGCTCGGTGAGCGTGGAGGCGGCGATATACCCAAGTGCGGCCAGTACCACGGCCACGATCAGGCCGGGCACTCCGCCGCCGACCAGTCCGAAACCGAGCCCGGCGAGCAGCAGTCCGACAACGAATCCACAGATTACCTGGAGCATCAGTTGAAGCCCTTGACTTGGCGGAAGACGGCGGCGAGGTCGCCGGAGCGGCCGTCGAATACCTTGGCGTTGCTCAGGGTGGCGAGAGACTTCAGCTGGCTGGGATCGGCATCGCCGAACATGATGGAGAAGATCGGCAGATCACGGCCGCGCGACTTATAGGCGCTTTCGAATTCATCCTGATGATCGGAGTTGGAGCGGCCGTCGGTCATGAGCACGATGGCGGTGGTGTATTGCGAGGCTTCCGACTCGCTGGGCAGCTCGTCGAGCGCGCTCAGCAGGCCTTCATAGATATCGGTGCCGCCGCTGGCATCGGTGGCATCGGCCTCATGCAGCAGGTCGCTGGTGCTTGTGCCAGTGGCCTTGACCGGGCGGTGGGCCTCGGTTTCAAACGGGATGAGAATGTTCACGTCGCCGCTGGCGGGCTCGATGTACGACTTCTTGGCCTGGTCCGGGTCGAGCGCCGCGTTCAGGCCTTTGACCACGCCGTTCTTGCCCTCTCCAGACATCGAACCGGAGTAATCGACCACCCAAATGGTCCAGCTGGGCTTCCTGAGCGCGGTCTGGTAGACGTTGAGCGCGCTGTCGATCACCGTGGCGGAGGTCATGGAGAACGTGAGTTTGCCGTCGCTGACCGCGGCGAGGATGTCCGCGGTGGAGACGGGCTTGGTGGCGCCGGTGTCGTCAGCCCAGCCGAGTTTGACGGCCTTGGATTTGGCGATGCCGAACACGATCGGCGTGGTGGAGGTGCTGGCCGCGTCTTTGACGATGTGCTTGGTGTCTCCCATCGAAATCCACATCGAGGAGGCAGGCCAGACGGCGTCGTGATCCTGGCCGCCGGCCTTGAGCGCGTTCATAATCTCCAGCGAACCCATGTAGTGCATCGTCACGGCTACGTTGGATTGGTCGGCCGCTTTCTGGATGGCGACGGCGACTTCCTTGTTTTCGGAGCCGGAGGCAATGCTCAGGGTGGCAGTCGGTTTGCCGCCGGACGGCTGGAAGGTCTGCGTGGTGGCGGACGTGCCGTTGCCGTCCGCTGTGCCGTCATCGGAATTATTGAACGCCGTGCAACCGGTCAACGCGAGCACGCCGGCACATACCGCGGCCGCAACCGCGGCGGCGGAGAGAAGACATTATGCCCATAATTCCATGGCTCTCCCGCCATCTAAAGCGGGTCGGGCCACAAGGTGACCGCACGGTGAACAATGGGTGAAGAGCTACATCAGTACGCGGCGCAGGCAATCATGGGGTCGTCGTAGAAGCCGAGGATCTTTTCGAGGTAGGGCTTGTAAGTGCTGTTGGGCATGGAGAAGATTTCGTGGCGCGATTCGGGGAAGCGCACGATGTTCGCCTCGCCGCCGCCGTCCTTGACCAGTTGGACGAAGTGATTCTGCGGCTTATTGAGTACCCAGATGTCGCGTCCGGACTGGAAGAGCAGCACCGGCGTCTCCACTTCGGCGCAGGCGGACGGATTCAGTATGGCCCGGTTGAGCTTCAACGCCTGGCGCACCCATTCGAACGCCGCGCAGTAGGTCTGGTATTCGCTATTCTCGCAACGCAGCTTGAAGTACCAGCGTTCACGCGCTTCGGAAGCGCCCTCGTTGCCTTCCATCGAGAATTCCGGCGTGAAGCCCGACTGCCCGAACACGCGCTTCTTGCCGAAGCCGAGTCCGCACAGCGCGCCGACCAGCACACGGGCCACGCCCAGCGGCATGTCGGTGGCGGGGGCGATCATCGGGGCAGAGAGCACCGCTTTGTCGAACAGGGTGGGGTATCGCTCCAACACGGCCGCGCCGATGCCGCCGCCCATCGAATGGCAGAACAGGTTCAGCGGCATGCCGGCCGCGTACTGCTGGCCGATGGTTTCGGCGAAGCCGGCCAGATCGGCCACGTAGCGCTGCCAGTCATCAATCCACACCATGCAGCGGTTGTCCACGTCGCGCGCGGACTTGCCGTGGCCGCGATGCTCGAGTACACACACCGAGTAGCCGGCAAGCAGGAAGTACCAGACGAGCTCGTCGTACTTTTCGGCGAACTCGGTGAAGCCGTGGCTGATGACGATGGCCCCGCGGAAGGTGGCGGTGGCGCCTTGCTCGCGAATCGCGTCGAATTTGGCGGAGTCGTAGCACAGGTAGTGCAGCTGGCCCGAGCGGCCGCCGGTGTCCATAATGCCGGACAGCGGCTCGATCCCGGCCGAACGTTCGGCGGCGGACGGATCGAACCAGCCCTCCTCGCAGCATTGTTCGAGCGCGGGCAGCACCACGTCGGTCATCGTTTCGGCGTACTTGTTTTCGTCGATCATCGTCACCTGCATGGCTCCCATCTTAGGACAAGCCTCACGCCCACACCTCGCACCCACACCACGACACATTCCCGGGAATGCGTCGCAAGCCTGCGCGCCACTGACCGCACAGGCGCGTAGGTTGTGAGGTATGAGCGAAACCAATGATGTCAATGACGCAATCAAGCATTTCCCACGCCTCCGGGCGCGCACGCTGCGCTTCGGCTGCGGCGCACCGCGCTCCGCACAGACCGTGGGCGACGGCTCGCGGGCCCTGTTCCTGCGCTCCGACGGCCCCGAGGATCTGGTGACCGCACTGTGGCTGAGCTGGTTCGACGAGTCCGGCGAACACCATGAGACCAAGCTGGCCGACCCGCGCGAACTGCTGGGCGCAACCGCCGACAGCGAGGACGTGCCGGCCGAGGAGAAGGCCCGCCGCGAGCGTGCGCGCGAAGGCGGCACCGGCATCGTCGGATACTCCGCAGATGACGACGGCAATCGCATCGTGTTCACCATCAACGGCCGCCTGTTCCTGACCGACATCGATTGGAATGACGAGACCGGCGCACCCGAGCCGCACACCCGTGAACTGGCCGGCGAATGGCTCGATGAGGACCCGGCGATGTACACGCCGGTGCTGAACCCGCGCATCGCCCCGGATGGCGAACATGTGCTGTACACCACGGGCAGCTACCTGATGCTGGTCGATATCGGCGGCGAACTAGGTGACCGCATCACCGCCGTCTACGGCGTGAGCGTGGAGGATGAGGACGGCAATCCGGCCGAAAACACGTGGAAAATCGGTCTGGCCGAGTTCGTGGCCGGCGAGGAGATGGGCCGATACGACGGCTTCTGGTGGGCCCCGGATTCGCAGCACGTGCTGTTCGAGTCCTTCGACACCGCCGACGAGCCGACCTGGCACATCAGCGATCCGGCTGACCCCGAGAAGCCGGACGCCGGCCGCCGCTACCCGCGCGCGCTGACCCGCAATGCCGACGTGTATCTGACCGTGATCACGCTGGCGTTCGATGAGAACGACCGGTACGCAGGCATCACCGGCAACGCCGATGTGGATTGGGATCGCGAGGCGTACGAGTATGTGGCCGCCGTGAACTGGCGTCGCGGCCACGATCCGCTGGTGCTGGTGCAGAACCGCCGTCAGACCCGCGATCAGGTGCTTGAGGTGGCAGTCGCGGCGGATGGGGCCGCGCTGGGTGCCACGCGTGTGCTTGAGGAGCACGCGAACGAGCAGTGGATCGACCTGGTTCACGGCACGCCCGCCTACACGCCGGATGGTCGTCTGGTGTGCTCGCTCAACGATATGGCCACGGACACCAACCGTCTGACAATGGACGGCCGCCCGTTCACGCCGGCTGGCTGGAACGTGCGCACGGTGCTCACCGTGACCGACGAGGATGTGCTGGCCGTGGTACAGCGCGCGCCCGAAATCGCGCCTGAGGTGCCGGACGCTTGGGCCGATGCGGCCGCCACCGAGTCCGTATTCGGCGACCACGACGCCCGCAGTTTCGACGTGGTGAGTATCGATTACAACGGCACGATCACGCCGGTCACGACCGATCCCGGCCAATGGACCGCCTCGCGCGGCGAGCGCGGCATCGTGGTCTCCGGCCGCGATATGCGTTCCGCCCGCGCCCAGATGCGGCATATTCTGGGAGAACAGAGCGCCACTATCGCGTCCACGGCGGCCGAACCCGGCTTTACACCGAACGTCACGTTTACGCGACTGGGCGAGCACCAGCTGTACACGGCGATCATCGCGCCGAGCCCGGAAAGCCCGTACGCGCACGCCGAGAAGCTGCCGGTGCTGATGAAGCCGTACGGCGGGCCCGGCTTCCAGCAGGTCATCGCCTCGCAGTCCTTCTACTGGGAGGGCCAGTGGTGGGCCGACCAAGGCTTCCTGGTGGTCACGGCAGACGGCCGTGGCACCACCGGCCGCGGCCCGGCATGGGACCGCGAGATCTTCGAGGATATGAAGGACGTAACGCTGGCCGATCAGGTCGAGGCCGTCAACGCCCTGCCCGAGGCCGTCGCCCGGCTCAACGCCGATGTGGAATCACGTGCGGCACAGCCGGCTGCGGGCGATCAGGCAGACGCCGAGAACCACCCACCGGCGCTTCGCGCCACCTCCCGCCAGCGGGAGGCGATTCCCATGCCGGACCTCGACAAGGTGTGCATGATCGGCTGGTCGTACGGCGGCTTCCTGTCCGCACTGGCCGTGCTGGACGCGCCGAACGTGTTCAAGGCCGCATGCGCCGGCGCCCCGCCCACCGACTGGACGCTGTACGACACGCACTACACCGAGCGCTATCTGGGCCTCGACCCGGATGTCTACTACCGAAACGGCATCGTGCAGGACGCACCGAAACTCGAGCGCCCGCTTATGCTGATCCACGGTTTCGCCGACGACAACGTCACCATCGCCCACAGCCTGCGCCTCTCGCAAGCCCTGATGGCGGCGGGTCGCCCGCACACCTTCCTGCCGTTGACGGGCATCACCCATATGACCAATGACGAGACCGTGGCCGAAAACCTGCTCACCCTCCAGCGCGATTTCCTGCGCGACGCGCTGGCCTGACAAATCGATAACACGCGCATCCCACCCGAGGTGCTCCACCGGTAAAGCACCTCGGGTGGTGCGCCGCACCCATTTCCGCCCTGAATTTTTGGATATTTTGCACTCATCGTCACGTGAAAGACCGGTTTTTTGTCTCATATTCCCATCACCGCGTAGGATGGGTGAAGATTAGAAAGGGAGGACTATGAGCGTTCTCGACCGTTTTGAAAAAAGCGTGGAGGGTGCAGTCAACGGAGTATTCGCCAAGTTTGGCTCCAAAGACCTGCAGCCTGTCGATCTTTCCAGCGCCTTGGAGCGCGAGATTGACGCCGAGGCCATGCCCGTGGGCCGTGACCGCACGGTGGCCCCGAATGAATACCGTTTCAAGCTCAGTACTCCTGACTTCGACCGTATCGAGGCATGGGGTAGCGAGACCCTGGCCAACGAACTGGCCGATAACCTCACCGAGTACGCGAAGAGCCAGCATTACGCCTTCGTGGGCCCGGTGATCGTGATCTTCGAGGAAGACCTTGACCTGTCCAAGGGCAACTTCAACCTCACCTCCGAATCCGTGCAGGGCAATGCCGTGCCGGTCACCACCGATGCGCAGACCGAGGATAGCCCGGTGCTCGAGGTGAACGGCAACCAGTACCTGCTCACCAAAGACAAGACGGTAATCGGCCGCGGTTCCGGTTGCGATATCGTCATCGACGATCCGGGCATCTCCCGCAAGCACCTGGAAATCGACATCACGGATAACGGCGTGATCGCCCGCGACCTGGGTTCGACCAACGGCACGTACGTAGAGGGCCACCAAGTGCCCGCCGCCACGCTGCTCGACGGCAACACCATCACCATCGGCCGTACCCGCATCCTGTACTGGGCCTCCGCCCAAGCCCAGGAGTAGTCGAGCACACGCCCGAAAGTCGTCCACTTATGACCGAACTGACATTCGCCCTGCTCAAGTATGGATTCCTGATCCTGCTGTGGATATTCATCTGGCTGGCCGTACGTTCGCTGCGCAAGGACATCGAGACGTTCAGTCCGCGACCTTCGCGCGCGCGTCGTCGCCGTGAGCGTGAAGCGCATAAGGCCAAGGCCGAAACGCCGCAGGCAGCTGCGCCGCGCCCGCATCGCCAGCCCAGCACTTCCGCGTCGTCCGCCGCCTCGGCGCAGCCTACCCTGTTGGTCATCATCGATGGTCCGCTTGCCGGCAGCTCCGTGCCGCTGGCCGAAGCCGACATCACGCTTGGCCGCGCCGCCTCGAACACCGTGGTGCTCGATGACGAATTCGTGTCTTCCCACCATGCCCGTGTCTACCGTGACACGCGCTCCGGGCAGTGGGCCATTGAAGACCTGAACTCCACCAATGGCACCGTGGTCAACCAGCAGCGCATCAGCCGCCCCACCATCCTGCCCGCTCGTATTCCTGTGCGCATCGGCGCCACCACCTTCGAACTGAGGTAGCCGCATGCCAAAATCCGCCGCTTCACAACCGCTGTTCCTGTATTCCACCACGGTGTCCGATGTGGGCACCGTGCGCGCGAACAATCAGGATTCCTCCTTCGCCGGCGAGCATCTCATCGCCATGTGCGACGGCATGGGCGGTCACGCCGGCGGCGATACGGCATCCTCCATCGCCATCCGGTCACTGGCCCACATCGAGCAGGACGACACCGGTGGCAACGTCGAGACGATCTCCCGCATGATGGAGACCTCCGTTATGGCCGCGCATGACGCCATCGTCGGCAAGGCCAAGCGCGAACGCAAGCTTGCCGGCATGGGCACCACCGTTACCGCAGTGGCATTGGTGGCCGGCTACTGGGTCATCGCCCATATCGGCGATTCACGCGCCTACCTGCTGCGCGACGGACACCTGAGCCGCATCACGTGCGACCACAGCTACGTGCAGCACCTCATCAACACCGGTCGTATCACCCCGTCCGAAGCCAAGAACCACCCGCAGCGCAACGTCGTGATGCGCGTGCTTGGCGACTTTGACATTGACCCGCGCCCGGATATTTCGATTCGCCGAGCACACCCCGCCGACCGTTGGCTGCTGTGCTCGGACGGCCTGTGCGGTGTGCTGGAAGATTCCACCATCGAAGAGACGATGACCACGCTGTCCGATCAGGGCGAATGCGCGCAGCGTCTGGTGCAGATGGCACTGCGGGCGGGCAGCACCGATAATGTCACGGCCGTTATTGCGGATGCCACGTTGGCGTTGGATGCCGATGCGTTCGATCTGCCGCACCAAACGCCGTTGGTCGGCGGTGCCGCCAGCCGTAATCTTGAGCCGATTGCCGACATCGTCAACGAGCCGGTGGCTACCGCGCCCGCACTGCGTGAGGATGATTCCCCCGCCCAGCGCGCCGCAGCATTGATTCAGCCCGCCAGCGCGCACGAGGCGGAGACCACGCAAACCACGGCCAAACCGTCGTCCACACGCGTGGTGCAGCCGTCCACCGTCCGCGAGGAGACCGGTGAACGAGCCAATCCCGATACCGGTGAGATTCCGGTGGTGCAAAAGCCGGATGGGCGCCTGTCCGCCGACCCCAACGACCCGGATGTGGCCAAAGCCATCCGCGATGAGCAGGTCGAGCAGAAGAAGGCCACGCGCACCAAGAAGCGCCGCAATAAGCTTGCGGTGATTATTACCTGCATTCTTGCCGTGCTGGCATTGGCCGGCGCCGGCTGGGGCGCGTACACGTGGAGCCAGACGCACTACTACGTGGGAGATAGCAACGGCACCGTAGCCATTTATCGTGGCGTGCCGACCAATCTCTTTGGACTTGAGCTTTCGCACGAAGTGCAGACCACCAATATCGCCACCGCGGACCTGCCTCAGACATGGCGTGACCAGCTGAGCCAAGGCATCACAGTCGGTTCGTTGGACGAAGCGCAGTCGCATGTGGGTATTATCCGCACCGAAATGCGCAAACTGGCCAAGCAGCAGGAAGCCGACGCCGCCAAGAAGGCCGAGGCGTCCAATTCCCCGGACAGTTCCAAAGACAGTTCCCAGAGCGATTCCAAGGACGGCACCAAGGATTCGTCCAGCCAGTCCGGCTCCTCGTCAGACAAGTCCGGTTCGTCAAGCTCATCCGATTCCTCGGATAAATCCGGTATCGGAGCGGCCGACAACGCGGCCACGGGAGATTCTCAATGATCGCTACCCGTCTACGTCAGATTTCTTTGTTGCTGATTGCCATGGCAATCAGTGCGTTGGCGTTCATCCAGATGTTCCAGCGCACCGCCGGCGAATTCCCTATGCAATACGCCGGCATGCTGGCATTGGCCGTAGTGCTGTTTCTGGTGCTGTGGGGGCTGATTGTGCGCTTCCAGCCGTACGCCAGCCAGTCGATTCTGCCTTGCGTGCTACTGCTGACCGCCACTGGCGTGACCATGATCGCCCGCATCGACCAGAGCGAAGGTTGGGCGGTTGCCCAACGTCAGCTGATCTGGCTGTGCATCGCCATCGTGCTTTCCGCGCTGCTCATCATCTTCCTGAAGGACTACCGCGTGCTGCGGCGCTTCTCCTACGTGTCGATGGTGGTGGGCTTGGTGCTGCTGCTCGCCCCGATGCTGCCGTTTGTCGGTCAGGAAGTGAACGGCGCGCGCATTTGGATCAGGATTCCGGGACTGGGCCAGTTCCAGCCGGGCGAGTTCGCCAAGCTGTTCCTTGCGTTCTTCTTCGCCGCCTACCTGTTCGACCATCGCGACCAGCTGGCCGTGGGCGGTAAGAAGATGCTCGGTCTGCAGCTGCCGCGTATCAAGGATCTCGGCCCGATCATCGTGGTGTGGATCGCCTCGATGGGCGTGCTCATCATGCAGCATGATCTGGGCACCTCGCTTATGTTCTTCGCCATGTTCGTGGCCATGCTGTACACGGCCACCGGCCGTAAAAGCTGGATCATCATCGGTCTGATCGCGTTCGCCGCGGGTGCCGTGCTGGCCGCAGGCATGTTCAGCCACGTGGGTCAGCGAGTCGATGCCTGGCTGCACCCGTTCAGCAACGAGCAATACAACAAGACCCCCGGCGGCTCCTGGCAGCTGGTCACCGGCATTTTCGGCCTGGCATCAGGCGGCATGCTCGGCACCGGTCTCGGCCAAGGCCATCCTTCGCTCGTTACGTTTGCGAACTCCGATTTCATCTACGCCTCTCTGGGCGAGGAACTCGGTCTGATGGGCGTCCTGGCCATTTTGATGCTCTACCTGCTCATCATTGCCTCCGGCTTTATCACCGCCATGAAAATCAAGGATGGCTTCGGCAAGCTGCTCGCTTCCGGACTGGTGTTCACCATGGCCTTCCAGGTGTTCACCGTGGTCGGCGGCATCACGCTGGTGATTCCTCTGACCGGTCTGACCCTGCCCTATATGGCGGCCGGTGGCTCCAGTCTGATCGCCAACTATATTCTCGCGACCCTGCTCATCATCATCTCGAATTCGGCCAATGCGCCCGAGCCGGAGCTGACCTCGGATACGTTCCAGTACGAGGCTTTGGCCGTGCTGCGCAACAAGGAACTTGAGGCCCGGGCCCGCGCCACTGAGCCGATCGTTCAGCCTCGCAGCGCGTCGGCTACGGCGTCGCAGTCCGAGTCGGAATCGTTTGACGACCCCATCGTGGATACCACCACTCCGTCGTATGCCGAAGCCGATGAACCGTACACGCCTACCGGCACGATTCCCCCGCTTCCTCCCGTTAACGGAGGCACTCGCGTATGAACAAATATCTTCGTCAGCTTTTCACCGCCGTGGTCGCGCTGTTCGTGATTCTCGGCCTGTCGTCCACCATCATCATGGCGGTACGGGCCAACGCGCTGAACAACGATCCGCGCAACACCCGTTCGCTGTACCACCAGCTCGGTGCCTACCGCGGTGCCATTCTGGCCTCGGACGGCACGGTCATGGCCAAATCCGAACCGGTCAACGACGCGTTCAAATACCTGCGCACCTATTCCAACGGTCCTCTGTATGCTCCGGTCACCGGCTTCTTCTCCATCAACCAGACCGCCGATCGCGGCCTGGAAGCCTCCCGCAGCATGCTGCTCAACGGTGAGGCCGATTCATTGATCTGGCAGCGGGCCAAGGCCATGCTCACCGGCACTACGAATCAGGGCGCGTCCATCGAAACCTCCATCGACCCCAAGCTGCAGCAGGTTGCCTACGATCAGCTCGGTACGCGCGATGGTGCGGCGGTGGCCATCGAAGTCAACACCGGCCGTATCCTCGCCATGGTGAGCACGCCCAGTTATGATCCGAACAAACTGGCGACCCATGACACCAAAGCCGCGTCTCAGGCCTACAACGAACTTTCTGCGGGCCAAAATAGCCCACTAAATAGCCCACTAATCAACCGTGCCACCTCGCAGCTGTACCCACCAGGGTCCACGTTCAAGACCATCGTCGCCTCGGCTGCGCTGGAAACCGGCGATTATCAGACGGACACGAAGATTCCTGCGGGCGCCAGCTATACCTTGCCGGGAACCGCCACACAGTTGCCGAACGACGAGGCACCGGGCGATGGCGTCAACGGGCAGATCTCCCTGCAAGAGGCCGTCGCATGGTCGTCCAATACCGCGTTCGCCCAGCTTGGCGTGAAACTCGGCGCGAGCAAGGTTTCGGACATGGCCACCAAGCTTGGTTTCGGCAGCACCATCACCATTGACGGCACCGAATCCACGGGCACCCCGATGACGGCCACCGCGTCCACATTCCCCTCTGATCCGACCGACGACAAGCTTGCGCTGGCGTCCATCGGCCAAGGCGACACCACGGCCACGCCGTTGCAGATGGCGATGGTCGCGCAGGCAATCGCCAACAACGGCAAACTGATGCAGCCCACGCTGGTCGATCGTGTGCGCGCCGCCGATCTCACCGTGCTTTCGCAGACCAAGCCGCAGACCATGGCCAATGCGTTCAGCAAGGATTCCGTAGACAAGCTCACCACGATGATGGAAAGCGTGGTGTCCGAGGCCAATCCGCAGCTGGCCATCGACGGCATCAAGGTGGCGGCCAAAACCGGTACCGCACAAATCGGTATCGACAACTCTGCCATCGACGGCTGGGCGATCGGTTTCGCGCCGGCGGACGATCCGCAAATCGCCGTCGCGGTGTTGGTGCATAACACAGATGTACACGGTTCGCTCGCCGCTGGCCCGATCATGCGCGCGATGATGCAGGAGGCTTTGCAGCAGTGAAACTTATCGAAGGACAGCTTATTCACCGCCGATATCGTCTTGATTCGCGTCTTGCGCAAGGCGGTATGGGCGAGGTCTGGAAAGGCTACGATATTCAGCTCGGCCGTGAAGTGGCCATCAAGGCGCTGCGCTCGGACATGACCAACGCCGAGGCCAAGCTACGCCGTCTGCGTGCCGAAGCCCATAATTCCGCCAATCTGGCGCATCCGAATATCGCTGCGTTGTTCGAATACTACGAGCATGACGGCATCGGCTTTCTGATTATGGAATACGTCCCCTCGAAATCGTTGGCGGACCTGTTCCACAGCAAGGGCGCGATGGATCCCATCGAACTGCTGCCCATCCTGATTCAGACCGCGCGAGGCCTGTTCGTGGCCCACTCGCACGGCGTGATTCATCGTGACGTCAAGCCGGCCAACATCATGGTTTCCGACACCGGCGAAGTGAAAATCACCGATTTCGGTGTGAGCTACTCCACGGGTCAGGGCCAGATCACCCAGGACGGCATGGTGGTGGGCACCGCACAATACATCTCCCCCGAGCAGGCGCAGGGCCAGCAGGCCACGCCGCAATCGGACATCTATTCACTGGGCGTAGTGGCGTACGAGGGCCTTGCCGGGCATCGTCCGTTCACCGGCACCACTCCGGTCGATATCGCCGCAGCGCACGTGAACAATCCCGTGCCTCCGCTGCCGGACTCGGTGGACGTCCAGTTACGCGAATTTGTCATGTCAATGCTGGCCAAGGACCCGTTGGATCGTCCGAAAGACGCGCTGGTGGTGTCCCGTACGCTGGCACGCATCGAACGCCGTCTGCTGGATCAGCAGACCGAAATGGCCGACACCGCCATGGCCACGTCCGGCAATCGACTGCCGCGCCGAGTGACCAGCACGCCACGCATTGTTTTGGAGGCCCCGGCCTCAAGATTGGGAGGGAATAAGCAATGAGCACCAGTATGCCCACCGCATTGGCCGGCGGACGCTACCAGCTTGGCCAGCTCATCGGTCGTGGCGGCATGGCCGAGGTCCACGTGGCTCTTGACACCCGTCTGGGCCGTACCGTGGCCG
>OFMP01001309.1_pt1 | contig 13241 bp, 9 predicted proteins | sample 1541841 | NCBI WGS metagenome assembly OFMP01 (sample SAMN04209226, study PRJEB22552) | human gut metagenome | biome: gut; material: feces | host: Homo sapiens | place: USA: Oklahoma
GTCTGTATTTTCGTTACTGTTCTCTTCTGTGGAGACATTTTCAGAGCTTTCCTCTGTCTTTTCAGAATTTTTATCTTCTTCTTTTTCACGGACTTTCGCAAAGCTTGCAACGGTTACTCCGTCAGAAAGATTGATCAGTTTGACTCCTGATGTAATTCTTCCAAGGATAGAGATATCAGAGCACTGCAGACGGATAATGATTCCTTCTGTGGTGATCATCATGATCTCATTATCCTCGTTGACCGCCTTGGAACCGATCAGGTTTCCGGTCTTTTCGGTAATCTTATAGCATTTGACACCCTTGCCGCCGCGGAGCTGTACGGTAAACTCTGCCATCGGCGTCCGTTTGCCCATGCCGTTTTCGGATACGACAAGGAGATAGTCTCCCTGCGTGCAGATCTGCATGCCGACTACTTCATCGCCGTCCAGAAGGTTGATGCCGCGTACACCCATGGAAACACGGCCTGTCGTACGCACATCGTTTTCCTTAAAGCGGATACACTGGCCAAATTTCGTTACCAGAATAATCTCTTTCTCGTTATCAGTTGTCTTAACTTCAATCAGTTCATCATCATCGCGGAGCGCAATGGCAGCAAGACCCGTTTTTCTTCCCGATGTCATCCACCCTTCTGTTTAAATTCCCGGAAAGAGGGAATATGCCGGCCGTGGATATCACTTGGTACGATGGACTGGACAATATCCTCGCCGTACCGGAAGGTTACGGTGTTTCCGAGCTCGACCCGAATATCCCGACCGTAGCCGGCGGCAAGATACAACCGGCGAAGTTGAACCCGGGCAAGGAAATCTACTCGAAAGAATTAACCTTCAAGGGTGGTTCTCATGGAAGTACCTTATCTATCATCCCGGATGAGAAAGCGAAAGAGATGGAATCCCGCTTACCGGAAGTGCCGAAAAGCCCGTCTAACCATTTCGCGAACTTCCTGCTAAGTTGTATGGGTAAGGAGAAAACCCGCTCACCGTTCTCGATCGCCGGCCCATTAAGTCAGGTATTCTGTCTCGGCGTATTAAGCCAGCGCTTGAACCGCAAGCTCGTCTTCGATCGTGACACGAAACAGATCACGAACGATCCGGAAGCGAATAAGATGCTGTGTGGTTTGCCGCCTCGCAAAGGATGGGAACAATATTATACCATTTAATTGAAACATGGAGAATTGAAAGTTATTCGTTCATCGCTTTAACTTTCAATTCTCCCATATAATTTACACTTTGATTGTGTTGCATAGTGACATTGATGTTCGCACTTCCATTAGAATATACCTCAATTTTAAAATTGAAACAGTCTGCTGTCGTACGTGTTGAAAAACAGATACGAGCATTCCCTTTTTCATCTATATCCATAACATATTTTTTGATAATAAATTGGTGTCACTATGTAGAATGTTTTCTGTAATTTATTTCTCATTTCATAAGGCAAAATTTCCTTTGACGGAAATTTTCCATAGGAGTCAAACTTTCTATCATGATAGGCAAGCGGTATATGAACCTTTTGGGTATAGTGCTCACAAATCGCTTGTTCTCTGATATTAGTTTTTATGTCATCATACGCAAACAACTTTTTTTCATCACACAGGCAAAGATAAAACTCTTTCATATCTGATCGGATAACATATTTTTTTAACCGCGAACACAATTCTTCCACACTCTCAAGCCCGGTCAGATCGAGTTCCATACTTTTTAACGCATCTAGTGCCTCCTCATAGCTTAAGCATTGGTTCTGATATTCCACTCGAAGATCCCGGATCGACTTTGGTGTCTGGCAGTTACATCCGCAGCTTTCCCGATACAGAATCTGGGTTTCCAATTTCACAGATGTATGACTTTGTGCATCAAAAAGCAGATCGACCGCCTTTTCCCCGAGCATTTCCTGTCTGCGATCAACGGTCGTCAAAGACGGAATATAAAATGCGGACAGCTCATCATTGTCAAAACCGGTTACTACGATATCTTTTGGGATTTCATAACCATACTGCTGCAAGCGCTCCATTCCGCCGATCGCCATCGCATCATTTGCAAATACAATTGCCTGCGGCGTCTGGTTTTTCATAAAATATTCGATGGCTTTTCTTCCGCTTTCACGATTATAATTTCCGCAGTAAACCTGACAATCACAAACAGGAATGCCATGCTCTTCCATAGCATCCCTATATGCCCGATAACGTTCCATTCCTTCTTTGCCCTGTAGAATACCGCACACATAATTGATTTTTGTCAGATGATGTTTCTTTATCAGATGTTCTACAATACGTTTCTGGCTATTGTAATCCGATATTCCGACATTATGCATTCCATCAATATATTCATCAACACTTACCGCTGGAATCCTGCTCTCTTTTATCCGGTTCATCAACGAGTTGGAAGCCGGTTCATATTGTATTGAATTTTTCATAACGATCACACCATCGTAGGTAGTAAGATCCGGAAGTTCCATAATTTGAAATGCTCCGACTTTGTTTTCTTCCGACTCATCATAGTTCACAAAGCATGTAAAAATAAATACATCCGTATCGAATTCCGCAGCACGTCTTAATACACCGTCGATCACACGATTCTGATTATCAAAACTGATTGCACCTGCAAGAAACGCAATTTTTTTTCTCATGTTTCCCATCTTTCCCTGAATCTGATCCTAAATTTTCTGAAAACGATTCATTTCTTCCATAAGATGTTTTGAAGAGTCAACGTTTTCCGTTGCTTGTTGTCGAATGTTCGTGATAGAATTTGCAAGATCAGACACATTTTCTGTTGCACTGCTAATTCCCTGTGCATTTTCTTCCACAACCGTTGATATGTTGGTGATTCCATTATTCATCTCAGCCATAACCTTATGTAATGCCGAAATATTATCGTTAAAAACAGCCATAACAGAATCCATATGCTCTGCCTTCTCATAATACGTATCCGTAGCACCTTCAAATCCAACGTAATCACTCATAATCCGATTTTGTACAAAGTACATAAGATTTTGTGCATTCTCCATAAGTTGATTTACTGCCGATATCACTTCTACACTAATACTCTGAATATCATTTGCAGTATTTTTACTGTTTTCAGCCAATTGTCGAATTTCTTCAGCCACAACAGCAAAACCTTTCCCTACTTCTCCGGCACGCGCAGCTTCAATAGATGCATTTAAAGCCAGAAGATTTGTCTGACTTGCAATATCAAGAATATCATTGGTTAAATTATTTATATTTGTAATCTGCCTGCTCGCCTCTATCGAAGAAAATAAAGCATTCTGTTTTTCATTAATAAGATTTGAAATTTCATTTTTCTTCTTTTCAGTTTCTTCTTTTACGCCAATTGCCAAAGCTTTAATATCGGAAGAAATGGAAACACCTTCCTTCGTCTGATCACCTACATTATTAACAAACTCCAATATCTCATGTGTATTCTTCATAAGCCCTTCAATTGAAGATGCTATTTCTTCCATACTTGCCGTAATTTCTTCCATCGTCGTAGCAATATAATTTACATTTTCGCTGGAACTGTTCACTTCTGTATTCATCACCCCAAGAGAATTCTGCATTGACTCCGATTGGTGGTGAACTTTACGAATAACCATCTGTAATTGAATAATAAAATTATTAATACCTTCTGACAATTGACCGATTTCATCATGTGAACGGACTGTAATGCGTTTTGTAAGATCTCCTTTTTTCTTGTTAATATCATCAATAATATGATCTAACTGACAACTGGCTGCACTTGCCGGTTTGCTTACTGTTCTCCTCATAATCAAAAGAACCACTACCGACACCATTATAAATATAACAAATAATATTTTCGTCACTTGAATATTCATATCAACTGCCTGATTATACAACTTTGACTGTTCAGAAATTCCACCTTCCAGATTTTCCGTGAGATTCGTTTCTGTTTTCTCTCCCATATCTCTAACAAGATTTTGGAAATCGGATCCAAGTGCTATACTTGCCTGCGCAAAATCCCCCGTATCTACATATTCCTGTATTGTTGAAAATTGCAAGAGCACTTTATCAAGGAATTCTTCATATTTCTTAATTGCATCTTTTAACTTTGTATTGTTATTATCTTTTAGATACACATCTATCTTCTTCTCGCTCTCAGTAATAGTTGACACTTCCTCTGCCAATGAACCTTCAAGCTGTTGACGAAGTTCTGCATTATCATACAAACTAATAATATTAAGGTATTTCTGACCTCGTTCCATACTTTTTTGAATCGTAAATATTTCTGTCTGAATTGGAATATACTGCTCCGTGATTTCTAATCCAGACCGTTTTACACGATTTTGTGATCTTACAGAAGTTATCGTATTTAGTCCAAATATAACAACAAACAGAACCATCATTAAAAGCACTTTGCTCCCAATTTTTTTCATAAATAGTTCCTCCTATTTAATTTTCTCCAAAATATTTACGCAAGAAATAGGCCGGTGCACAGCTCCATGCATGACAATAACTATTGACAATAGTTCCGCCGTACGGGGATTCATCCGGATTCTTCGGATTATACAGCTCCCAGAATGTATCTGCACCAAGCCGCGCCATACCACCCCAATACTCTGTCAAAACAGCAAGTGCTTCCTCATCCGCGTTGCATTTTAACAATGCTTCAATATAGTAGTGATACATATACGGAGTCACCATCTCAAGAGCCTCCCTATCTGCTGCAACATTATGTAAAATCCGAAGACCTTCTTCGGAATCGACTACACCGCCAAGAATCAGCCAGACCTGACTTGCATAAGAAATCTGTCTATTTTCTCCGCTGACAAAAAGTCCTTTCTTTTCATCGTAAAAATATGCTTTTGCTGCCTTTCGATAGACTTCATAAGTTCCTTTTAAGCATTCTGCATCACGATTTTCTCTTAATTCCTGTGCAATTGCAATCGCACTCTGCATCGCATACAGTAAAACCCCCTGTGCTCCCGCCTGCTTATTTAATTCTAGCGACCAGTCAAGAAAACACCATCCTAACACATCACGGTCTCTTACAATGCCGTTATCCACTCGTTTCTGCGCCAACGAAATCTGTGTTCTTGCAGTCTCCCACAAGTCACGAAGCGCCTCCTTGTCTTTTGTCTGCTTATAATAATCCCACAAAGCAACAACATACAGAAGTGAATAATCAAACATACTCGTATCATCCACTTCCGGCTCCGGATCTAAGAATACACAGGCTCCAACCTGACCGTTTTCCATCGGTAAGGCCCCAAACAGATACAGACATCCTTTTACCATATCATTCATCTGATAAGTCTCGTAATTGGCAAGTGCCTGCAGACGAAGATCTCCCATCCAGAGTCTCTGGTCACGTTTTGGTCCATCCTCAAATACCTTCTGCATACAATCATGCAGCGTATTACAGGCAATGCGATCAAGCTGTTCCAATTCCTTATTCTCGCTATGATATGCGGATAAACGGCTATCATCTGCTGAAGACAACGCAACCGCTTTTGCCTCTTCAATAATCAGGTCAAATTTAGAGCTGACATCAAGCACTTCGATTTTCACGTAACGAAACGAATATCTTCTGGGCAGAAAATATTCTCCCGGGACAAGATCAATATGCACCTGTTCCTGCTGCACCCATGCCGAACAGATCCAGCCCTGATAATCTTCCACCCGTTCCTCGAATTCCTTTTTATTTTCTGCAAACGAGAAACGAAGCCATACCGGAGCATCCGGATGTGAACGAACATACCCCAACTTTAATTTTATGTGCCCCACAAGATGTCGACCAAAATCAATTTCAACTGAATCTCCCTTTTTAAGAGGCTTTAAAAAAGCTGCTATATCCAGAGGTTCAACCACCGTTTCTTTTACTTCCGGTAACAGCTGCAACGCTTTATCCAACAATTTTAAATTTTTCACCATAACTTTTTTCTCTCACTCTTACCACTTCAAGTACTCTTTTCCACAGAACGGGTCTACTGGATTCTTACCAGTAAATGCACTTCTTCCCATGATTTTTTCCACAACGCTTTCTATCACATACTCACTGTTAGAATATCCGTTGATATAGGTTTTGATCATCGGCACATCTATCAGATGATACGGATTTGCGAGGCTGATGAACATCACCGGACGTTCCGCAACAAACCACGGAACATTGTTTCCGTTTCCCCAGAATGTGTACCAGGAAAGACGATTGGTCACTTTATTGGAAGCATTCTCAACATTTCCTATATAGATAACGAGATCATAACTTTTCTTAAACGTCCCGACATCAAATTTTGCAGTCTCGAAATTCTCCGGTTCATATATCGTTACATCAAAGCCTTCTTTTACCAGTTTGCTTCGAAAACTCTCCAACACTCTCTCATTTGAAGGGAAATCTCCCATAATCTCAAGCAGTACTTTCTTCGTTTTCCGCGGACTCAGCGGCAAGATCTTCTGTGTATCCTTAACCAGCGTAACCGCAGCATTGGCACTTTCTTTCGCCCATGTGACATGTTCGTCCGAACGCATCACACGAAGTGCTTCTTCCGTCGGCACAATCTCACTCTTTGCTTTCTTATAAAGACCCAGCGCAGCCTTAGTTGCAAGAATTCTTGTGATTGCCTCGTCCAAACGCTGCTCCGACAGAATTCCCTGCCTGTATCCGTTTAACATATACCGATAATCTTCGTCCAGATCTTTATTAAAGAGGAACATATCACATCCGGCTTCAATTGCATAAGGCACCGCCTTCTCTCTTTCCATTGCACAGCTAAAACCAACCATGCAGGTAGAATCGGTAACAATCAATCCGTTAAATCCAAGCTTTTTACGAAGCAAGCCTTTTAACAGTTCCGGAGAAAGTGTTGCAGGAACTAACTTGTCCGGAAAATCCGGATTATAAGCTTTCTGGTATGCCGGCTGTGCAATATGACCGACCATCACCGTCTGCGCTCCCGCCTGAATCAGTCCGCTGTAAATCTTTCCGTAGGTTGCATCCCACTCCTCACAGGAGAGACTGTTCACACTGGTAAGAATATGCTGATCCACCTCATCGCAGCCATCTCCCGGAAAATGTTTAATTGCAACAAGTACATTTTCTTCTTTTGCAGCCTTTATATAATTAACACCACATGCTAAGACCCGATCCGGATCGTCACCATATGTACGCACATTAGTAATCGGATTTCTCCAGTTTCTATCAATATCAACCACTGGTGCAAACGCCCAGTTACATCCCACCGCTGCCCCCTCGCTGCAACTTACTTTTCCTAAACGATAGGCGTCCTCGGTATCTCCGGTTGCAGCTATCTGCATCTGTTTTCCGTACTGTGTTCCATCCGTTGCAATTCCACATCCACCATCCTCAAGATTAGCTCCGACCAAAAGTGGAATTTTACTATGTTCCTGAAGATAACGATGTGTTCTCTGCATCTCCTTAGCCTCACCGCACCGATACATGATTCCACCGATATGGTGTGAAAGCATAACATGTTCCAGATAATCTGCATCTCCTGAATATCCGATCGGTACAAATAACTGACCGATTTTTTCTTCTAACGTCATTGCTTTTTTTGTATTTTCAACCCACTCGATATCCTCTTTCACAAGAAAGAAGGGTGCCTTTGTCAAATTGATCATATTTCTGTCCTCCATTTGTTAAGCATCAGTTATTTAAGGTTGCATTCAGCAAAGACTGACGCTACATGTCAGGTTTTTTGTAAAAACTTGACGCAATTTATTTGCGTTTTCCGGTAAACACACGAATCAATAAATGTTCGTTACTCAGATAAATTAGGAACACTACAAGCAATAAAGCATTAATGATTGCCTGCATGGATGCATTTACTTCATTTGAGAATACCGCAAATGTGGAATTCAACATTGACATACATAAAGCTGCAAGTAAAAATCCAATCTTTTCATTGGTAAATCTGCTGATATAAGATCCAATAAACATTGGAAGAAATGCAGTAAACATAATACTGATAGATCCAAAGTTAAGCTGACCTCCATTGATGGTTGTATTTCTGGAAGCGTTTAAAAAGCCAACAATTCCCATCAGGCCACCGCAGATCACATAACAGGCAATTGCATTTGGAATTTCTTTAATTCCGGTATTAACTGCAACCTTCTGACCATTCTTAAGTGCGTTATAATCGTATCCGAATTTTGTATAATCAAAGAGTCCAATAATAATTACCAGTACCGCCACAATAATAATTGCTGCATAAAGCCAGTTTCCTGTAAAAGCAGTCATGGATGAATTCTGTACCTCTTTCATAACGTAACGACCTTCTGTAATTGTAAAAAGAATTCCTTCATAAATCAGTGTTACACCAAGAGACGTAATAATTGGTGGCAAATGTAAAACCACATACAAAACACCGGAAATCAGTCCAAGCAGCATACCAAATAAAATAGTAAGCATCAGCATTATCGGTGCACTGCCCTGACCTCCACCTAAAAACGAATATGTAATCTTTGCACCAATCACAGAGGAAAGCAATGCCATTGATCCCAAAGAGAAATCAAAACGTCCACTGTTAAGATTGATGGACAAAGCGATAGTTGTGATCATAACAATTGCAATATAGACAACAAAATTGTCAAAGCTTGTCATATTCATGATCATTGTTTTTCCTTTTGCCATACAAATACCCTGTAACAAAATAGCCACCAGTACCGGTATGGCAAGTGCTCCTGCTAAATTTTTTATACAAAGTCTGTTTTTACTTTTCATGTTATCTTCTCCTTTCTTTTTACAGGATAATTTTTCATACCCTCTCCCAATAGATGAAAGTAATAAATTCATCTATTGGGAGAGGGTGCGGCTTCTTTAAGAAGCCGCGACCAAATAATAAAAAACAAGTTAATTAGATGCAACCACCTCATTGATAGTATCAAAAGTAACTGTATCACCAATAATTTGATCCAATGTATCCCTACTGTAAATCGGGTTATCACCATTATCATTCTTGTAAAATTTATCAAATGTCTCACTATCTGTTGCTACCTGATAATTTTGGCTGAGTGACACAGCATTTCCCTGCGCATCACGAATTACATTCCCATTGATTGCATTCATCACTAATGCAAAAGCAGGTCCTACCGATGATGAATATTTTCCAGCAAGATATACAAGCTTTCCGTTTGTGATTGCCTCTCCATTACTCTTGGTAAAGGAATCAATATCAGAAAACTCAATACCTGCTGCATTCAACTGCTGTGTAAAGAATGTTGTTGCCATTCCGACAGAGATGAATGCTTCCGGAGCCGCCTGAATGGCTGCATTGATCTCGTCTGTTGTTGTATCACCATATCCCTGTAAATAAGATGCGATCTTGATATCTCCTGAAATCTTTGACAAATCTATACCCTGATCAGCAAAAATCAAACCAACTACATCCTCTTCAGTTGTCGCTCCGCCATAAGAAAGTCCAAGTCCTGCAAGTACGCCGGCTGTACGATATACGTGCATTGGATTCGGAATAAATGCGCCATAGATTGCAGCAGTCTTAATGCCTTTATCCGCAAAGAACTTGCCCATTTCTACACCAGCTTCATACTCTGTATCCATACTCGGACCCACCTGTCCAAGAAAATATTCATCTGTTTTATATTTTTCAAACTGTTCCTGATCAAGTGTTCCTGCTGCAACTGCATAATAAATCTTGTTTTCCTCACATGTTTCAATCTGTAATGCACGATCATTGCTTGAAAAAGAAATGACTGCCTGATATCCCTGAGAAGCAAACTTCTCAATTGCAGATTTCTCACTTGCAGCATCCTTAAGTTCGTCTGTGTAAGTAAATGTTACACCATACTGATCCGCAATATAATTCTCATAGTAAGAACGGAATCCTAATGCTTCCTCACCACTGACATCCTGAACCAGAACACCAATCTTGACATCTCCTGTCGGCTTTTTTTCCTCCTGTCCATTTGAAACATTTGTATCATTTGTTGCATCCTTACTGTTTCCACATCCGGCCAGCATTGTCAGAGACATAGCTGCAACAAGACCAAAGCTTAACATTTTTTTCATTGTTCGTTTCATAAATTTCTTCCTCCCTGTTTTCTTTTAAAATTTATCTTTAACACACAATGTGTTAAATTCTTGTTTTATCGCGGTAAAGTCTGCGAACGATAGTTAACGCTTGCAACATATACTATAATCAGAAAAAACACTGCACTTACAATCTGCGTAATGCCATATCCCGATGTAGAATCAATGAGCAGATCCAAAATATTATTTAATACAATATAAGAGAATCCTCCAACAACTGCCGCGTAAATCTTTGATCTGGCACCACCTGAAATCGGCATTCCTCCAAATACAATTGCAACCATAATATTCATTCCAATATCCCCGGCTGTCGTTGTTGTAACAGATGGTGTATATACCAATGTCATAAATGCACCGATTCCTACTCCTACTCCCGCCAAAAGGAAGCCCAATATTGCATATGTGTTATATTTAATACCGGAAAGCTGCGCACAGATTGGGTTTCCACCTACAAATTTTTCTCTTCTTCCAAACTTTGTATAATCAAAAACAAATACACAGATCGCAACCCAGATTACCAGAACTCCAATCTTAAATGCCGAGTTATCCAGATGTTTTACAACCTCGCTTGGAATACTGATTCCACCAACCGCACCACCTTTTGTCGTAATAATCTGCGATGCAATCGCGGATAACACGGACATCATTGCTACCGTTGTAACAAACACCGGAATATGAAATATGGACGCAAGCACTGAATTGACCAGTGAGCAAACAATTCCTGCTAATAAAATCACGATAATCATCAACGCAAAATTTTCAGTTGCATTATAGGTAAGTACTCCCAGCGTGGCCGCAAAAAGCGTTGCGGCTCCCAGGCTGATATCAAATGAACCCAGTGTATAAATAAAAATTGCACCTGTTGCAACAATTGATAATACAATCCCTTCATTAAATACAATCTTAATATACATATCCAGACGATATCCTTTACTGCTTACAATTCCACAAAATACTGCAAGCAATACGACAAGTGCTACAAAAGGCAACGCACTTATCATCATTTTTTTATTTTTCGTCATTCTTTTTTGCCTCCTAAATCATATATTCAATAATCTGTGCATCAGAAAGAGTTTCGCTTCTCTCAAATTCCGCAGAGACCTCACCATTTTTCATAATTAGAATCCGATCACTCATTCCAATCAGTTCCGGTAATTCCTCACTGATCATAAGGATTGATTTTCCCTCATTTTTCAATCTCACCATAAGCTGGTACATTGCCTGTTTTACACCGATATCCACGCCTCGTGTCGGACAGTCCAGAATAAGGATTTCACTTCCACATCCAATCCATTTTCCAAATACAACCTTCTGCTTATTTCCTCCGGAAAGCTGTGATACTGACTGATCTCTTCCCGCACATTTGATGGACAATTCTTCAATCTGATGATTCACATATTTTTTTTCTCGATTTTTCAGAATCAGAAAATTATTGATCGCAAATTCACTCATTCCTGCAATTGAAATATTATCTTCAATACTTGCATTAAGACATAACGACTCAACATCTCTGTCCTTCGATACATAACCCACACGTTTCTTCATTGCAATTGCCGGACTGTCAATGATTGTTCCGTCTTCCACCGTAACGCTTCCCTCTTCCGGCTTTAATGCTCCAAAACAAACCTTTCCAAGAGAATGCATTCCGCAATGTGCCAATCCACCGATTCCAACGATTTCTCCTTTATGCACCTGAAATGAAATCCCTTTTAACCGGTCTTCATATACCAGATTTCTTACATCCAATGCCACTTCCGGCTGTGAACTTGCCTGAAAGTCACTTCGATAATAATCACCTTGCAGCTCTCTTCCGATCATGCTCGCGCGGATTGCTCCGGCCTCAAATTCTGCTTTTTCAAATGTCCGGATAATCTTGCCATCTCGAAGAACGGTCAACGTATCACAGACTTCCATAATTTCATCCAGATCATGCGAAATAAAAATCACTGATTTATTTTCTTTACGGAAGCGATTCATAATGTCATATAAAATTTCTCTTCCGTCATGTGATAATGCTGTACTCGTCTCATCGATTACCAGAATCTGAGGTTCTTTCATCACAACTTTAGCAATCTCTACAAGCTTTCTGGTTTGAAAATCAAGCTTCTGCATAAGCATTTCGCCTGTTACATCATTGACACCGATATTTTTCATCACCCTGGTCGCATCCGCATTCATTTTCTTACGATTAATCAGGCCGAACTTATTCTTATACTTTTCAGACTCCGCAAGGAAAATATTCTCAGCTACCGTAATCCCCGGTATTGTTCCGCTCTCCTGAACAATCATTCCAATTCCCTTGTGAAGTGCATCGATCATGCTAAGCGGCTTCCAGCTCTGTCCCTGAAATGTCATCGCACCGCTGTCACATTCCTGCATTCCTGCTACAATAGAAGTAACCGTTGACTTTCCCGATCCGTTTTCTCCAATGAGTCCTCTTATTTCTCCCGGATATACAGTCAGTGATACATCATTCAAAGCCACTGTACTTCCAAATTTCTTATTCATATTTGCAACTGTTAAAATTGGTTCACTCATTTTTATCACCTCGTCTTTATGCTTATTATAGATTTTTGTTAATTTTTATGTGATTTTGTTTTTTATCTGTTTCACTCATTTTTTTAATGTGTTTTTCTTTTTTCTATACGTTTACCTTAAATTTAGTCTCGCCTCTAAAAAATAGATTAAAAATCCTATGTTTTTATTGATTTTTGTATTGCATATATGTTTTAATCAATATAGTTACCTTTTTATATGAAATGGAGGAATTTTATGTCAGAGAACTACTATCTTATTTCCGATAACGATGTACACATGCCGATCCGGTGTACGATGCAGCGATTTGATCATATCCGCCAACAGATGCATGATTATTTTGAATTGTCCATGATTGTTTCCGGAAGCTGTACATTACAATTTGATGATCATATGTACAGTCTCAGGGAAGATGATATTTTTTGCATCAATCCACTTACACTTCATGAACTACATGGTGTCAATTGTGTCATCATAACCGTTCTGTTTAATCAAACATTATTTGAACAGATTCTGCCGGTTCCATCACATCCCCGCTTCTTCTGTATTAGTCCCATGTCGGATAATCAGGAAGCAATTGCACAATTACGCTCTCTGATTGCTCACATCATCAAAACAAATGTGGACAAAAAAGATGGCTACGAACTTCGCAACTGGTCATATATCTATAATGTTATGGATATTATGTACCTTCA
>OFMP01001312.1_pt1 | contig 13222 bp, 10 predicted proteins | sample 1541841 | NCBI WGS metagenome assembly OFMP01 (sample SAMN04209226, study PRJEB22552) | human gut metagenome | biome: gut; material: feces | host: Homo sapiens | place: USA: Oklahoma
AAAAAAAGCATAAGGCATCACATGTTCTTGCACATGTCCGTGGGTGGATTCAGGCTGTGGCAACGATTCTTACGAATATTCATCTGCCGAATTTTTTTAAGGGAGAGATCTACCGTGGTAATGCAAAGACGGTCTGTGTGTGGTTTTTTGTGTCCGTTTGGATGGTTCCAGGAACTTTTGCATAAGATTCCATTTAAAAAAATATCCACCCGGAAGTTAAAGCCGCTTCGGTTTATCAAATATGGAATTCTTTTGGTTTTCGTTATTCTGCTTCCTATATTGGTGACGAACCAGCTGGGAATGGGGGACCCATTTTTTTGCAAATACCTCTGTCCACAGGGAGTATTAGAGGGGGCACTTCCACTTTCGATTGCAAATGCAGGCATCCGTGCGGCATTGGGAAAGCTGTTTACATGGAAGGCCGGAATACTGGTTGCGGTCGTGTTGTTAAGCCTTATGTTTTATCGCCCGTTCTGCAAATGGATCTGTCCGCTTGGCGCAGTCTATGCGCTTTTTAATAAAGTATCTCTTTTACAGATGCATATAGATACCGGTAAATGTGTATCTTGCGGCAAATGTGCCGGTGTCTGTAAAATGGATGTGGATGTGGTCCGGCATCCAAATCATACGGAATGTATACGCTGCGGAGCATGTGTGAAGGAATGTCCGGTAGAGGCAATCAGTTATAAGTATGGATTTGCAGAAAAATCAAAAAAGAAGAAGGAGACTAATTAAAATGAAAAAACTTACAGTAATGTTACTGGTTATGACTCTGGTATTTGGACTTGCCGCTTGTGGCAATGCCTCGGAAAAAGGCAGCACTGTGACGGAAACGCAGGCACAGTCTGCGGAAGATACAGGGGCTGGTAATGCAGAACTCAACAAACTGTACGAAAAGGAAAATGCCATTATTGCGAAACATCAGGAATTGTGGAATACGGTTTTTAATAACATTGACAAAAACAAAGCTGCAGACGCAGGAGAACAAAATTATGGAACGTTTCTGGAGACACAGCTGGATCATGTGAAGGACCAGTTTTCGGAGGCAGACCTGAAAAAGCTGGATAAGGATATCGAAGAGATTAAGAAAATCGAGGATCAGGTAACGGAACTTACCGCGCAGATGGGAACAGAAAATTCCGGCGCCCAAAGCGCGAATGCAGAAACATCCGTCTTTCCGTCTTTTCAGGCGAAGGATCTGGATGGAAATAAGGTGGACAGCAGCATTTTTTCACAGAATGCGGTAACGGTTGTTAATTTCTGGTTTAATGGATGCACGCCATGTGTGGAGGAACTTCCGGCACTCAACAAATTAAATGAAGAACTGAAGGCAAAGGGCGGTCAGGTCATTGGCGTAAACACGGATTCACTCGATGGTAACAAAGAGGGAATTGCGGAAGCAAAAAGCATCCTGAAAAAACAGGGGGCAGACTATACCAACCTTTCCCTTGATTCGGACAGTGAGGCCGGTAAATACGCAACAAATATTATGGCATTTCCAACGACAGTTCTCGTTGACCGTAATGGCAACATTGTCGGAGATCCAATCATGGGCGGAATCACGAGTGATGAAGTTTACAAAAAGGTGACAGCTGCGATTGACCAGATCTTAGAGAAGGATAAGCAGTAAGATGGATACGGATAGGGTGGTAACTTTAAAAGGAGAATCCCATGGAATATGAACACATTGTCCATTCGTTTGAACCGGTGTACGACAGAGCTTCCGAAATCCTCATATTAGGAACCCTGCCGTCCGTCAAATCAAGAGAAAACAATTTTTATTACGGGCACAAACAGAACCGTTTCTGGAAAGTGCTTGCAACACTTTTAAAGGAGCCGGTTCCGGATACAATTGAGGAGAAAAAAGCAATGCTTCTTGCCCACCGGATTGCCCTGTGGGATGTGATCCAAAGCTGTGACATCAAAGGCTCAAGCGACAGCAGTATTAAAAATGTACAGCCAACGGATATTGGCATGATTCTGGAAAAAACGAACATAACACGTATTTATGCAAACGGAAACAAGGCAGGACAGCTTTATAAAAGATACCAGTTTCCGGTCACGGGGATCGAAGCGATGGTGCTTCCATCCACAAGTCCGGCAAATGCCGCGTGGTCGCTGGAACGGCTGTGTGAGGCGTGGCATGTGATTCTGGAACAATGATAACAGAGCCTTTTATAAAAGATTTAAAAAGCCATCTTTGTAAAGAAAGATGGCTTTTTTTAGTATAAATCAACGGCAAAGTGACGAAATGGCAAAGAAAAAATATGAAAAAATTGAACAAATAACGGAAAAATATGAAAATTTTTAATGTGAACCAAAAAATATTCTATAGTTTATGAGATAAAAATCCCGTATACTAGCATTACAAACAAAACAAGAAGGGGGAAATTCTTATGAAAAAGAAAATTGTTGCAATTATGATGATGGCGGTACTTGCACTTTCAACCGCAGCATGCGGAGCCGATGGGGGAAACAACGGCGGTGGCACACAGGCAGGCAATACAGGGGGAGGCACTTCTACCTCAACTGTCGCAAACAAGGATAAACCATTGGTATGGTTTAACCGTCAGCCGTCAAACAGTTCTACAGGAGAGCTTGATATGACAGCACTCAATTTTAACAAAGATACTTATTATGTAGGGTTTGATGCAAATCAGGGTGCAGAACTTCAGGGTACCATGGTAAAAGATTACATCGAGAAAAATATTGACAAGATTGACCGTAACGGAGATGGCGTGATCGGCTATGTTTTAGCAATCGGTGATATCGGTCACAATGATTCCATTGCCCGTACAAGAGGTGTCAGAAAAGCACTTGGAACAGCAGTGGATAAAAACGGCGAGGCAGACAGTGCACCGGCAGGAACCAATACCGATGGAAAAGCATCACAGGTTCAGGACGGAAGCATTGAAGTAGGTGGAAAAACCTATGTGATCCGTGAACTTGCTTCTCAGGAAATGAAAAACTCAGCAGGTGCTACATGGGATGCAGCAACAGCCGGCAACGCGATTGGTACATGGTCATCTTCTTTCGGGGATTCCATTGATGTCGTTGTATCCAACAATGATGGAATGGGAATGTCAATGTTTAATGCATGGTCAAAGGATAACGGTGTACCGACATTCGGATATGATGCAAACAGCGATGCAGTTGCAGCAATTGCAGAAGGCTACGGTGGAACGATCAGCCAGCATGCAGACGTACAGGCATACCTGACACTGCGTGTTCTTAGAAATGCACTGGATGGTGTAGATGTTGACACGGGTATCGGAACTGCAGACGATGCAGGAAATGTATTAAGCAGTGACGTTTATGTATACAAAGAAGACGAGAGATCTTACTATTCCCTGAACGTGGCAGTAACCGCTGATAACTACAAAGATTTTACAGATTCTACCGTTGTATGGGAACCGGTATCCAAACAGTTAGATGCATCTGCCCATCCGACAAAGAAGGTATGGCTGAATATCTACAATGCTTCTGATAACTTCTTAAGTTCTACCTATCAGCCGCTGTTACAGAAGTATGATGACCTTTTAAATCTGGATGTTGAGTACATTGGTGGTGACGGACAGACAGAGTCTAATATCACAAACCGTCTGGGCAATCCGGGACAGTACGATGCTTTTGCCATCAACATGGTGAAAACAGATAATGCAGCTTCTTACACAGCTCTTTTAAATCAGTAAAACAACTTAACTTCGGGGGGAGAAATGCGGTTCTCTCCCCGAAAACAAAAGGATAGGAGCGGATAGTATGGGGGATCAGAGCAAAGATATTATCTTATCGATACGTGGCATGAGTAAATCATTTGGCCGCAACAGAGTACTTGATCATATCAACCTTGATGTGAGAAAAGGAACAGTTATGGGACTTATGGGAGAAAATGGTGCCGGTAAGTCAACAATGATGAAATGTCTTTTTGGAACTTATCAGAAAGACGAAGGAACTATATACCTTGACGGAAAAGAAGTGAATTTTTCCGGTCCGAAGGATGCACTTGAAAATGGGATTGCAATGGTGCATCAGGAGTTAAACCAGTGTCTGGAGAGAAATGTTGTGGATAATCTCTTTCTTGGCAGATACCCGGTAAATTCCCTTGGGATGATCGATGAGGGAAGAATGAAAAATGAAGCCTCGGAATTATTCCGGAAACTGGGAATGACGGTGAATCTGGATCAGCCGATGAGAAATATGTCCGTTTCCCAGCGGCAGATGTGTGAAATTGCAAAGGCGATCTCATATAATTCGAAAGTAATCGTATTGGATGAGCCAACATCATCACTTACCGTACAGGAAGTGGATAAACTTTTTGATATGATGCGGATGCTTCGTGACCAGGGCATCTCCCTTATTTATATTTCCCATAAAATGGATGAAATATTTGAGATCTGTGATGATATTTCCGTACTCCGGGATGGAAATCTGGTCATGACAAAAAGTGCAAAAGAAACAAATATGAATGAACTGATTACTGCAATGGTAGGCCGTGTGCTGGAAAACCGTTTTCCACCGGTGGATAATCAGCCGAAAGATGTTATTTTATCAATCCAGCATTTGTCCACAAAATATGAGCCGTATTTACAGGATGTTACATTTGATGTCCGTGAAGGGGAGATTTTTGGCTTATATGGCCTTGTGGGAGCCGGACGGACAGAATTGCTGGAAACCATATTCGGTATCCGCACAAGAGCCGCAGGCCGTGTTTATCTGAACCATAAGCTTATGAATTTCAGCTGTGCAAAAGAGGCAATGGATTATGGATTCGCGCTTATTACGGAAGAACGGAAGGCAAATGGATTATTCCTGAAAGGGAATCTTACATTTAATACAACCATTGCAAATCTTAATGCATATAAAAAAGGCGCGGCACTTTCAGAACCGAAAATGACAAAGGCTACCGCAAATGAAATTAAAGTCATGCATACCAAATGTCTGGGACCAAACGATATGATTTCAAGTCTTTCCGGAGGAAACCAGCAGAAGGTTATTTTTGGAAAGTGGCTCGAGCGTGAACCGAAGGTGTTTATGATGGATGAACCGACAAGAGGAATTGATGTCGGCGCAAAATATGAAATTTATGACCTGATCATACAGATGGCAAAACAGGGAAAGACCATTATCGTGGTTTCTTCTGAGATGCCGGAAATCCTTGGTATTACAAACCGGATCGGTGTCATGTCGAACGGACGGCTTGCGGGCATTGTCAATACAAAGGAAACGAATCAGGAAGAATTACTTCGCCTCAGCGCGAAATATTTATAGGCAGGGGGGACAGATATGGCAAATAGCAAGATTCTTACAGCGGAGCAGGAAAAAACACTGCGTCAGCCGATTGAGGAATATGTCGGAAAAATACAAAAAGAGATTGATGAACTCAGAAAAGATGGTACGGCAAAAGTTATTATGTACCAGAGCAGGATCGAAAACGTAAAAAGAGATAAAACACTTTCCAAAGGGGAAAAAGATTCTGAGATTGCATCCTGCCAGAAGGAGCTTGAACAGGCAAAAGCGGTAGAGGCACAGAACAAAGACCAGATCGCAAAACTGATCGGGAAAGCAGAAAATTATCTCAAAAATAATTTTGACAAGTATTATAATGCAGTTAAGGCAAGTTGTATAGCGGAAAAGGAACAGGCACTGCAGGAGCATCAGCAGAGACTTGCAAAGATTGAAAAGGAACACAAAGAAACTCTGGCAAAGACTTCCGCCCAGGCCGAGGTCAAAGAAGAAAATTATGTATATAAGAACCGTGTTTCCAATGAAAAGATTGAACTGGAAAAAGAGTATCAGAGGATTAAAGACCGGAAGCATGATGCGTACAGTTACAAGTATCATCTGATTGATCTGCTCCGGTTGTCCAAATTTACATTTGCAGAAAATCAGGCACAGAAATGGGAAAATTATAAGTATACATTTAACCGGAGAACATTCCTTTTACAGAATGGACTCTACATCGCGATCATTCTTATTTTTGTTGCGTTATGTATCATAACTCCAATCAAAAAAGGAACGCCGCTTCTTACGTATAATAATATTTTAAATATTCTCCAGCAGGCATCGCCTAGAATGTTTTTAGCACTTGGAGTTGCAGGTCTGATCCTTCTTACAGGAACGGATCTTTCCGTTGGACGAATGGTTGGTATGGGAATGACAACCGCAACCATTATCATGCATCAGGGTGTAAATACAGGTGGTGTGTTCGGACACATCTTTGATTTTACGAAAGTACCGACACCGGCAAGAGTCGTTCTTGCACTGGTAGCATGTATTGTATTATGTACGTTCTTTACAAGTATAGCCGGATTTTTTACAGCGAAATTCAAGATGCATCCGTTTATATCGACCATGGCAAACATGCTTGTCATTTTTGGACTGGTAACCTATGCGACAAAAGGTGTTTCCTTCGGAGCGATCGAGCCGACCATTCCAAATATGGTAATTCCAAAAGTCAATGGATTCCCGACCATCATTCTCTGGGCAGTTGCAGCAATTGTCATTGTATGGTTTATCTGGAACAAAACAACCTTTGGTAAAAATCTTTATGCAGTCGGAGGAAATCCGGAGGCAGCAGCTGTTTCAGGAATTTCTGTCTTTGCAGTAACACTTGGTGCATTTATTATGGCAGGTATCCTTTACGGATTTGGTTCCTGGCTTGAATGTACCCGAATGGTAGGATCTGGTTCTGCCGCTTATGGACAGGGCTGGGATATGGATGCCATTGCAGCCTGCGTTGTCGGTGGTGTATCATTTACCGGTGGTATTGGTAAGATTTCCGGTGTTGTTACCGGTGTATGTATCTTTACAGCATTAACATACTCCCTCACAATCCTGGGTATTGATACCAACCTCCAGTTCGTATTCTCGGGTATTATCATCCTTGTTGCAGTAACACTGGATTGTCTGAAATACGTTCAGAAAAAATAAAACATATACTCTCCTCTATAATGAAAAAGCAGGGATGCCGGTGATGCATGAAACATGCAGGGCATCTCTGTTTTATGTTGGAAAGGTTTTACTTTATCTGGACAAATTGCTATAATAAATAAAATAACATGGGGGAAGAGGTATGTATACATTATTGCTGGTGGATGATGAAGAAGAAGTCATTGAAGCCATCGTTAAAAAAGTTAAATGGGAGGAACTCGGCTTTCAGGTTGCCGGGCATGCAAACAACGGATTTAAAGCAATGGACATGCTTGAAGAAATGCAGCCGGATGTTGTTATGACGGACATCCGGATGCCGTATATGGACGGACTGGAATTGTGTGCGCATATAAAAGCAAAGTATCCGGCAACAAAAATTCTGCTTTTTACCGGGTTTGATGATTTTGAATATGCAAAAGAAGCCGTGCATCTTGAAATCGAGGAATATATTTTAAAGCCGCTCAATGCTGTTGAAATAACAGAAGTGTTTAAGCGTCTGAAAGAGAAACTGGACTATGAGATCAGTGAAAAAAGAAATACGGATCTTTTGAAAAAATATTATGCGGATTCCCTTCCGATGCTGCAGGCGAATTTGTATACAACGCTTATTGAAGGACGTATTCCGGAAGAGGAGATGCCGCATTATTTTAAGGATTACCAGATTGCTTTTACAGGCCCGTGGTATTGCTGCCTGATCATACACACATCGGCAAGTCAGGTTCCGGAGGGCATGGATATACGGCTGCTTTCGGTATCGGTAGACCGGCAGGCAGGGGAGAACCTCGGGGAAAAATGGAACGCGAAGCGTTTTCGCTATCTTGGGGATACCATTATGATTATGCAGTTAAAAAGTGAGGAAGAAATTTCAGAACTGACGGATGCCTGTGACCGTTTCTGTAAATATATCCATCATATTATGGGGGCAAAAGTAACCATAGGGATCGGTCAGGTATGTGGGCACATTGCAAAGATTGCAGCATCGTATCAAAGCGCCAGGGAAGCGGTTTCCTATCGTGTTTTATATGGAAGCAACCGGGCGATAAATTTAAAAGAGATTGTTCCACAGAGAAAAATCCAAAGGGATGCCGGAGAGAAAACAGAACTGTCCAATGTGTTCAAAAAGATCTGCCTTGGAGAAAATGAAGATATTGCAAATGCCATAGAAGTTTACATGCAGCATAAATTCCTTGACCTGAAATCATTGGAAAAATATCATGTGGCAGTTATGGAACTCATTGGCGAACTGTATCATTTTATGGTCAACAATGAAATGGATACCACAAAAATACCGGGAGGTATCGGTTCTTTGTATAATGAACTGTGTAATTTAGAACCGCAGGTTTTGCAGAAATGGCTTTTAAAATTCTGCTGTATGCTGCATGATGACATGGCAGATGCCAGGTATCATTCCAAGAAATCCCTGATCGGGAGGGCAAAAGAATATGTGCACGACAATTATCAGCAGGAAGATTTAGGGCTTGACGATATCTGTAAAGAATTGGGCGTGTCAAATTCTTATTTTTCAAGCATGTTCAAAAAAGAAACAGGGAATTCTTTTGTCGGATACCTGACGGAATACCGTATGGATAAGGCGGCACGCATGCTTGTGGAAACCGCGGAAAAAAGTTATATGATTGCAAAGAGTGTGGGATATTCCGATCCAAATTACTTCAGTTATGTGTTTAAAAGACAGTTTGGGGTATCCCCTTCAAAATACAGGACAGCATATGAAAAAAATGAAAAATAAACCGGGAGATATCCAGTCAACCATCATGGTTGCATTTTCTGTAATATCAACCTTAATTATGGTCTGTATGGGCATGATGGTATATTGGAGATTTTCGGGGATCACACAGCAGAATATTGTGGATAATAACCGAAAGATTATGGATCAGACGGTGGATTCCATAGAAAATTATCTTGTGAATATGAGGCAGGTATCGGATGCCGCATATTATGATGTTATAAAGGAAAACGATATCCGGGAACAGAACGATTCCATCCACAAAGGGTTAAATCTTTTATATGAGGCAAATAAAGAGAACTTAAGGAGCATTGCTATATATAATGGATACGGAAGCCTTATGGCAGCAGAGCCGGTTGTTGCCCAGAAAGAAGAACCGGATGTGACCAGACAGGGATGGTTTATGCAGGCAAAAACACGTATGGAGAATATCCATTTTTCCACACCCCATGTACAGAATTTATTTGATGACGGTACCTGTCGGTATTACTGGGTGATTTCTTCCAGCCGTGTCGTGGAACTTACGAATGGGACAGATACACAGTTGGGAGTGCTGCTTGTGGATATGGACTATTCCGGGATTTCACGTATGATGGAACGGATCAATACGTCAGGAAAAGGACAGTATTTTTATCTGTGTGATGGTGAGGGAAATATTATTTATCATCCGCATCAGGCAAGAATTGACAATGGCATGAATACAGAAAGCAGCGTAAAGGCAGCTTCGTCCAAAGAAAAAATTTACGATGAATATTTGGAAAAAAACCACAGAAAAGTTATGGTGGGTGCAATCAGTTATACAGGATGGCGCCTGGTCTGTGTTATGCCGTATGAAATATTCACAAATAAGATGGCCGATGTAAAGCAGTTTGTCCTGCTTATTTTACTGCTTATGGCAATGATGCTTGTATTTGTAAACCGCATCATTTCCGTGCGGATATCGCGGCCGATTATGAAACTGGATCACTCGGTGCGTGAATATCAGGAAGGAAAAGAAGAAAAGATTGCAATCGGAGGCTCAACAGAGATCCGGCATCTGGGACAATCCATTCAGGAATCCTACCGGCAGAATTCCGAACTGATGAAAAAAGTCATATGGGAACAGAATGAAAGAAGAAAAAGCGAATTTGATGTGCTGCAAAGCCAGATCAACCCGCATTTTTTATACAATACATTAGACTCCATCACCTGGATGATAGAGAGCGGTAAAAATGAGGAAGCTGCCTTTATGATCACGCAGCTGGCAAAGCTTTTCCGGATCAGCCTTTCAAAAGGACATACGGTTATCCGCATAAGGGATGAACTGCAGCACGCACAAAGTTATGTTAATATACAAAAAGTGCGGTATAAAAACAAGTTTGAAGTTGTATTTGATATCTGTCCGGATATTCTGGATGATTGTATCGTGAAACTTGTGCTGCAGCCGATCCTTGAAAATGCGATCAATTACGGCGTAAGGGAGATGGATGACTGCGGAAAAATCCTCATTCGCGGATGGAAAGAACAAGAAAATATCTTTATGCAGGTATCGGATAACGGAATGGGGATTCCGGAAGAGGAGATTGACCTGTTATTGAAGGATACAAACCGTGTACATAAAAAAGGCTCCGGAGTCGGGCTTGTGAATGTAAATAACCGGCTCCGGTTATTGTTTGGAGAACCATATGGACTTCAGATAGAAAGTGAACTGGATGAGGGAACGACAGTGACAGTTATCATCCCTGAGATTGTTTACAGTGAGGAAAACTGCAGGAAATTTGAGGAACACCATATGCCGGAGGATTCTTAAAATGAAACATGGGAAAAAAACATTTGTGATAATAGAGGCAGTTCTGGGAATTCTCGTGATTCTGGTTCTCGGCTTTATCATCTATAAGCAAAACGGCCATGATCCAGAAACAATTGCGGTGATCATACCGGATGTGGATGAGAGCGAGTGGTCAGCGTTTAAATACGGACTGAAAATGGCAGCACGGGAATATGATACAGATGTTGTGATCATCAGTAAGGACAATATGGAAACCGCCAATGATGAGATTGAGATTATGAATCAGGAAATTGCAAAAGGAGCAGATGCGGTGATCGTAAAACCGATTGCAAACCGGGATGGGCAGCAAAAGCTAAAACAGCTGGAAAAAAGTGTTCCTATAATGGCCGTGGGAGATACATTTCCCGAAGAACCGTCCGGATTGCATACAATAGAACCTGATCATTACCATATGGGTGCGGATCTTGCCCAAAAGCTTCTGGAAAATTACCGTGGAAATCTGATCGGGAAGAAGATTGGGATCTATTCGCAGCATGCCACTTCAGAAGCAGTGATAAAAAGAATGAAGGGGATTTGCGATACATTAAAGGGGAGTGGCGCAGAAATTTTATGGTCTGTATCAAAAGAAAATGATTCGAAAGAGAAAATCAATTTACAGACACAAAGAAGGGTGGATATCGTGATGGCTTTGGATAATGCAAGCTTTGTGGAAGCCGGGGAGGCGGCAAAGGATAATGACCTGTATGGGGCGGTACTCTATGGAATTGGAAATTCAACGGAGGCAGTTTATTATCTGGATGCAGGATGGGCACAATGTCTGGTTGCTCCGGATGAGTTTGACGCAGGCTATGAAAGCGTTGCAGAGCTTATTAAAAAACGACATAATTTTTTCTATAAAATGAAAGACCGGCAGATTACATATACCGTTCTCACGCGGGAGAATCTTTTTTCGGAGGAGAACCGGAATCTGCTGTTTACAATCAGCCGGTAAAATCAGAGGTTATCATGGATAAAAGAAAAATAAAAAACGCTATGGCATTAATTGGTCTGATGGGAATTCTTTTGTATGGTGCATGTGGAAGCGAAAAAAAGGAAATACCGAAACAGATTTATATTGGTGTCGCATGTTATGACCAGAGAGATACCTTTCTGGGGGAACTTCTGGAAAATTTTAAAAGGGAATGCAGGACACTGGAAAAAAGGGGATATGATATCAGTCTGACCATTATGGATGCTGCAAATTCGCAAAGAACGCAGGACGATCAGGTGCAGGAAATGATCGGCAATGGCTGTGATATTCTGTGCGTCAATCTGGCAGACCGGACGGATCCGTCACAGATCATTACAGCCGCGCAGGAACACGATATTCCCATTATATTTTTTAACAGGGAACCGGTGGAAGAAGACCTGATGCAGTGGGATCAGTTATACTATGTCGGAGCAGAAGCAAAACAATCCGGACAGATGCAGGGACAGCTTGCAGCAGCTTATATCAAAGAACATCCGGATGTGGACCGTAATCATGATGGAAAGATCCAGTATGTGATTCTTGAGGGGGAAATGGGGCATCAGGATGCCATTATAAGAACCGAAAGTGTTGTGGAGAGTCTGAAAGAACAGGGAATTGAACTGGAAAAGCTGAGCTATCAGATTGCAAACTGGAACCGTGCACAGGCACAGAACCGTATGATGCAGCTGATCGGACAATATAACAACCGGATGGAAGTTGTTCTTGCCAATAATGATGCAATGGCACTCGGTGCTATGGATGCTTATGAAAAGCTCGGGTATACGGAAACAAACCGGCCGGTATTTTTTGGAATAGATGGAACAAAAGAAGGGCTTGAAGCGGTAAAAGACGGAACACTTGCAGCAACCGTATATAATGATAAAGAAGGGCAGGCAGCAGCAATGGCAAATCTTGCATTTTCGATTGCCACAGAGGATGAAAATAATCCAAATCCGTTTAAAAATTATAAATATATATATCGCGCATATCAGAAGGTTACAAAAGAAAATGTGCAGACATTTCTGGAGAAAGAAGAATAAGGGATGCGATCAGAAAAAAGGAGAAACAGACATGAATAACTGGGAAAGGATGAAAGCCGGCAGACTCTACAATGCCGACAGCAAAGATCTGGAAAAATACCATTCGTTTGGGATGGAAACCTGAGATAAATTCAACCGCACACCGCTGTGGATGAAAAAAAGAAAGCAGCGTCTGCTGGAAAAAATGATTCCATCCGTTCCTCCCGGATGAGCGCCTGCTGCGGCAGTATCCGGATGGTTTCCATGACCTTGAGTATGCAAAGCCGATCCACATCGGAAGCGGAAGTTGGATCTGTTCGAGCGCGACGATCTGTGGTGGGGTGACCATCGGAAAAAACTGTATTGTAGCGGCTGGAGCGGTCGTAAACCGTGATGTGCCGGATGACTGCATCGTGGCGGGGGTTCCTGCAAAGGTACTGCGGAAACTGGATGAGCAGGACCGGATACATGTGTGGGATACTTACATGAAAAACGAAGTGCCGTTGTCGGAGCGGGAAAGTGGGAAAAGTAGATCATGAATTCGTGGATGGATCTTGCAATGCGCGTACAGAGTATTGCGCAGGCAGGGATTGATGACCACACCTAATTCTCAGTGTGCATTAAATGCTCTTGCCATTGACAACCCTATTGAGTATGCCAGGTTGGCTTTGACGGGTGAGATGCAAGATTGGGTGAATGCGGAAGATAATCTAGAAGTATGGTAATTTTATGGGTGGATTGCTATGTATGGC
>OFMP01001316.1_pt1 | contig 13175 bp, 10 predicted proteins | sample 1541841 | NCBI WGS metagenome assembly OFMP01 (sample SAMN04209226, study PRJEB22552) | human gut metagenome | biome: gut; material: feces | host: Homo sapiens | place: USA: Oklahoma
GTGATACCGATGAACAGCTCGAAGTTGATGCCGGGCATGGGGCGCGAGAGTACCGAGAGGTAATCTTCATTGAAAAGGTTGTTGACGGCGAATTTCAACTGCACGTCCACCGGTTTGAAAAAGAGGTTTTTCTCCAAGGAGACGTTGCTCATGAAATATTCGGGCAGGTGTCCTGTCAGCGTATAGTCGTTGCTCGACATGGTGAAACGCTCCGAGTAGAACGCCCACTTGTAAAGGAACGCCCACGACCGCCACGACAACCGTCCTGTCAGCGAGGCGGAATGCTCCGGCACGTAGGGTAACTGTTTGCCCACCGACTGGTCAGCAGGTGACATTTTCTCGCCCTCGTTGATAGAGGGTGTCCACGAATAGGAACCGTTCAGGTCTATCAGCCAGTCCTTTGCCGGCTGCACGGCAAGGTTGGCCTTCACTTCGACACCGTAGGCATGGACTTTCTTCACGTTGCGCGGCGAGAAGAACCCCTTGGTCGTCGGCAGCCAGATGATCCAGTCGTCGATGTAGGAGTCGAACCAGCTTGCGCTGCCGCCCAGTTTATATACCCCCTTTTTGCCGACATCGAAACTCACTCCGGCGTCATAGCTGAAGCCGTGTTCGTTTTTAAGGTCGGGGTTGCCGCCCGGCAGAAAGTAGAGGTCGTTCAAAGTCGGAAAACGATAGTTGCGCGATACGGAGGCTTTCACCATCACGTTCCCTTTGCGCGAAATCAGTCCGTCGATGAAGAATGCCGGGATGAGCGGAGCCCATTTGTCGCCCGACATCTCCTCGCGCAAGACCAGCGACAAGCCCAACGGCTCGACAGGCTGCCATTTGGCCGATACAGAACCGGAGAGCTCGACACGCCCCTTGTCATATCCGACGACGGCTTTGTTGCCATCCTGAAGGATGATGTTCTTGTCTTCGCTGCGCACGAGATGCTGGTACACGGATACGTTCGAGGTGAAGAACCATTTCCTGCCGGGCGAGTATTCCGCTTCCGCCTGTCCGTAGAACGTGTTTATCTTGCTCCGCGAACGGGTCATGGAGGCCCAGTTGTCCGGCGCCACCTCACGACGGTAGTCGTAGGCCATCCACGTATGGATATAACCGCCTTTCACGCCGACTTTCCATTTCTCTTTGATATGGTCCCATGACAGGACACCACGAAACGTCTGCTCCCGCTGGCGGTTCTCGAAGTCGGTTGCATCTCCGTAGTCGGTCGTCAACATCGGAAGTTCCCGGTTGGAGTTGATATACCATGCGTTCAGGCCTAATTTGTCGCCTTTGCGGGTGTTGTAATAGACCTCTTGAAGCAGGTGCAGGTCCTTGAACGCCCCGGAGCGGTTGCGCTCTTTAGGGTGATACTGCCCGATGATGTTCTTGTCCTCGTCGTAGATGTTTATCTTCTTGTCGTGGTTGGTGTACTTGTAATCGTTGGGCGAGGAAGAATAGACCGCACGGGTGGAGATGTGCCACCGCTCGCTTCCGTAGGTGAAGCGGGCGAACTCGTCGAATGTCCGGAACGATCCGATGCCCTGCACGTACTGGGCGTTGAACCCTTCGGCAACGGTGGGGGTGGTACCAAGCTTAACCAGACCGCCCAGTCCACCGCCAGTCTCGTTCACCGATGAAGTACCGTGCAGCAGCGATGCCTGGTCGATGAAGTAGGACGGAATGGTGGAGAAGTCGGTCATGCCGAGCATGGGGTTGTTGATGCGCATCCCGTTCCACGTCACCTGCGTATGGCTGGGCGACGTGCCTCGGAAGGCGACGGTCGAGAGCGTGGCGCGGCCGTAGCTCTTGACAAACACGGACGAGTTGAACGTCAGGATGTCCGCCATCGAGAGGGCGATATTTTCTTTCAGTGCGAGTGAATCGAACTTCGTCTTCTGCACACCGATTTCTTTCATCGGCCGATGTCCGATGACCGTGACTTCCGGTATGGTAAGATGCCAGTCCGACCGCTTTTTGCTTTCCGTCTGCTGCGCGAAGAGTGTCGTGGGGAGACATGCTGCCAAAGCGAAGAACAGATATAGTCTTTTCATATTGCCTCCTTTCTTATTTCCAACAAAATGCACCGGGGATAATCCCGACATAAAATTCATCTATCAATTTCCCTTCGGGCGAGTAGCGGTAAATCATGCCCTGCTGCTGGTAGTCGATGGCATCGGCGATGTATACTTCCCCGTTGGCGGGGTTTACCGTCAGTCCGTAATAAATCGTGCCGCTGTATTCGAGGAACGGACGCACCGGCACATTGCTGGCTGTCACGTCCATGCTCCAAATGGCCTTGTTGATCCAGTAGAGTTTGTCCCTGTCGCCATTGAGCTGCACCTCCGAGGGCCAGTCGCCCAACTTGAACTTGAACTGCTTCTCCACGGTGAAGGTCTCGGCATCGATGCGGTAGAGCGACGGGGCTTCGTAACCGTAGGGGCTGCCCTCATAACCGCCGTCGGTCACCGTCCACATTTTGTTGTACTTGTCCATGACCAGCGATGTCGGTTGTATGCCGACCTTCAGTTCATCGACTACTTGATCGGTTTCGGTGTCGATTTTGATGATGCGGTTCTGGTAACTCCAGCAGTTGCAATAGACGTATTTGCCGTACTGCACCATTTGCTCCGTCGAGCCGCTTTCCATCGTCATGTCCGGCACTTGAATATAGCCGGTAATTTCGTATTTCTTCGGGTTGATGATGAAGATGCGGTTGTCCCACAATTGGGTGACGTATGCTTTTTCGTCGCTTAGGAAATGAATGTAGCGCGGTGAGGTCAGGTTCTCGATGCGTCCTACCTCCTTGAAGGTGTTCAGGTCGATGGCGAAAATCACGTGGGAGTTGTTCACCACGACCCAGCCCTTGTTGTCGTAGATGGTCATCGACTGTGCCACGTCGCCGAGTTTCATGCCGTTGGCACGGAAGAAGATTTCGTTCTGCACCTGTTTGGTTGCCGGGTCGTAATAGGACAAGGTAGCATTGCCGTACTGGAAGTTGCCCTCGTTGGTGATGAACAGTCCGGCTCCCGTGGCGTTGAAATCTTCCACGGCATCGCCGTAGTCCCACTTCATGCAGGATGTCAAGGATAGTGTCACTCCGACAACTACGCTCCATAGCAGATATTTCAATTGGTGATAGGTCATACCGTTATTTTTATAGTTAATCCCCGGCAGCTTACCTTACGGTAAGCATACCGAGGATTGGCAGAAAATTTATTGTTTCGTTATCTATTCGGCAAGCTTGTACTTCCCGTCTTTCATCTCTTGGAAAGTGGGGTTGTAACCACATTCTTTGACAGACCATTGAGATTCTCCTGTTAGAACATTGTTTTCAAACAGGTATTTGAAAGAACTGAAATCAGTAACATCTCCTTGCCCGCTTATACTAATCCCTTTTGCTGATTTGAGACCTGAAAAATCAATGGACAAAATACCATTAGAACCAAAATCAGAATACGGGCATGTTATTGAAAGATTTTCGGATATTGATTCAACGGTAGGATAAGACACCTCATCAGCCGTCATACCCCATACAACAGTAGATGTTACAATATTAAACAGTCCGTTTATCGTTTTTAATTTGGGACATAAAATATTAGTAACATCAATCTTAAACTCAATTTGTGTATTTGCTCCATCCGTCCCAATGCTTTCCAAACTGGTAAACTCAATATCATTCTTAAGAAAATCAGTCGTAACCGAACATGAACCGAGAATTTTTTTCAATGACGGGAAGGTAATATTATTTGCATTCGTATTATTTTCTAATGTTAAAGTACCTCCTATTTCCTGCAATTTAGGAAATTCAATTTCCGCACCCGTATCAACACTTCCCGAATTCAATGCAATAGTCATATTTCCTGCCACACGAATAAATGGCATAACAAATTCTTTTACATAAAAATAATCTTTGCATTGGAAGTCGCCCTCTATATTTGAGATTCCCTCAAGAGTCAATTCGGTCAATCGAGAATTTTTAGGAAGCAGAAGAAGGCTACCGTTAAATGTTTCCGAACCTACGATTTTATTTAGTTGCTTACATTGTAGGGTAAGTGTATTCCCGTTAAAATTTATCTGGGACAAATCCAGTTCTTCTATGAGCAGATTAGTTAAAGTCATATCACCGAGTACATCTTTCAAAGAAGCTATATTGAGTTTATTGACTTTATTCGCATCCACACTGGTCTCTCCGCAGGAAATAAGACCGGGAAGTTCAACAATGGAAATCTCTTTGCAATTTTTTATAGTCAGTCCTCCAACCGAATGTAATTCGGTCATTGCAAGACTTCCGATGGAGGACATATCGGAGAATGAGGCAGTACCGGCCACACTTTCCAATGCCGGTAGATAAATTCCTTGCAGTTTGGGAAAATATTGGATTGTAAGTTCATTCCCGACCTGTTTGAGCGCTGAGAAAACAATGGCTTCGGTTGTCGCTGATTCTTTTTGTGCTACCGAACCTTTGACAATTAAGGAAGCTCCGACAGATTCAACGGCATTTGCATCCAAATCAAGTAAAGCATCGGAAGTTATATACATATCCTCACCAATGAACTCGACTTTGGGTATAGATATTTTTTCAATGACAGAACTGTTAACGACAAAATCACCGGTCACTCCAAGCAAAGAGGGCAGATTAACCGTTTTGAGCATTATGTTTTTACTGGCAGAAGTTGTCGAACCTAATTTGAAACTTCCGAGTTGTTCCAGATTATCCAACCCGGTCAAATCCGTTCCTTTGTAAGACGGATTGATGACAAGGGAGTTACTGATTTGTTTCAGGTTGGCAAGTCCGTCCAGATTGGTGATTTCTTCTCCGTCTGCCGTTCCGATGGTCAGGCTGCCTTCGATTTTGTTTATTCCTGTCTTGGCAAAATTATCCACCTCGGATTGCGTGGCAAGTACCACGCTGCCGCTCTGTTCGATGTCTGTATATTGATAAGTATAGGAATATACTTTGCTATCCTGCATTTTGGAGGTGACTACGAATTTCCATTCATTCTCCCAATCCTCTATGGTCGATGGATTCGGGTTAATAGAGGCTCCCTCGCAAAGGGCATACTCTACGGTAGCCCCTTTCAGACTGGTATTATAAGGTATCTCAACTGTAATCTTGTCCCCGACTATCATGGCTTGATAGGTAATGCCATCTACAGTTAGAGCAAACTCGGAGATGAAGTGATCCTTGCCGTCTATTCCGCTTACTTCAGGGTCGTCATCACTACATGCAGCAAGGCAGAGCGTAGCGAAACAGAATAGGATGAAATGATATATTTTGTTCATAATGAATTTTATTTGTCGTTATTGTTGTTTTCATCACAGAACTTGAAAACTTCCGTGGAATTTTCCCCTAACCATCCGGCTTTTACATTGACTCCGGTCTGCACCTTGATAAAGTCGATATGGGAAAGGTTTGCAGGTGTACCGTCGATATTGACTGCATCGGAAATCTTAAAATAGTTTCCAAGTGCTCCCGCGTTAGGATTGTCTTTATTGGGCATATCATCACCAATATTATCGGCATATCCCCACCCGAACGGATTATTGGACCACATGCCTGTCGACGGGCTTTGTTCGGTACGTGCTTTCAGGCATGTGCCGTATAACGTATAGGAATCCTCTTCAATCCACAAAGGATAATAAAACTCTTGCGGGTGATAGTTGCCGAGACGGTCAATCGCCCCTTTATTTCCCTTGTTGTCTTGCCATTGGGTGTCCATGTTGGGACCGGGACGGAAATAAGTTACGGCATAGTCCTGAATGGTTTCGGGTTTTCCATATTCAGAACCCTTCAGTTCATACCATTCATCGTTGGGCAAGCCGTCTCCATTGACATCTTGCATTACCCATACAATGCCCGGTTCATTTGACGAATCAAAGGCATTTCCTTTGATGGAAAAATCATAACCGCCTTTGTTTTCGATACTGTGGTCGAATCCTACTACAATATATCCTCCCCAACCTCCGAGAGAAACATATTGTTCATTATCAAGACGTTTTTGTGCGTAAGCACAGGCTGCTTCGTGCGTGCTTTCCCCATTGAAACCTGCTGTATTCGTTTCGTTTACAAATTGTCCCGGAGCCGGAACAAATTCATATACTTTATTGCTGTAAATGGAATTTCCGGCAGCAAAAGGTCTTTTTCCGGCCGCTTCACAACATTTCACCGGAATATTGACACTGACTTCATCGACACCGGAGACCGAAATATTACGGGTGAGCACTGCTTTTGTATCTTGATTGTCGTATTTCACGGTAAAGGTAAGCGTGTGTTCTCCGGTTTTAGCGGGTTTGAAACCGTAAACCAAAGAATTGGCTCCCTCAATCGGTTGCCCGTCCAAAATCCATTGATAAGAAGGCTCGGCACTTATTGATACAAAGGGGCGGACAAACAAAGTACGTCCTAATTCTACGTATTTGGTATTATCCTCGGTGAAATATAAAGATGACGGAACTACGATTTCAATTGGAAGTTTATCGACAACCTCAATAGAAACTGTCTTCTTTGATTGTCCGTCTTCATTTGTTACGGTTAAGGTCAGTTCATAAGTTCCCAACTCATCTTGCTTGAATGTATAAGTATTTTCCGTTCCGACTTCGTTTCCGTTAAGAGTCCACAAATAAGTAGCTCCTTCTGCATTTTGAATGTCGGGTGTAAGGATATACTCACGTCCTGCGACAACTTTAAGCCCTATAGAGGGGGTTACCAATGAAATGACGGGCGGAGCCAATTCATTGACATCCACACGAATTTCTTCCTCTGTGCTGGCATCCCTCGTATCCACACGCAGGGTAACGTAATACGAACCGCATTCGTTGAAAATGTATTTCAATTGAGGCTCGTCGGAAATGATACGACCGTTGCATTTCCATGAATAAACGGCGTAATCGACATTCTGATAGGTCGGCTCAATAACGACCTCTTTTCCTATCTTTACAACGTAGATTCCGTCCTCGCTATCCAACTCAATGACAGGAGGCAATATCACGTCCTGCGATATTTCTTCGTCTTTGTTGCATGCAAATAGAAATATCGTCAAGGAGAATAAAAGCAAATACTTCTTCATTATATTTATAATTTTAATGCTGAAATTCCCTTGAAGAAAGTATTTGATTCCAATCTTCATTGGGATATAATAAAAAGGGGCAAATACTTTGCACTTGCCGTTAAAAAGCATTTGCCCCAAATTCATGTTATTCGTTTACGGTTACATCAATATCGTCTATGGCAACGTAAGCAGGAGTGTTCAATCCGTATGCGCTTGAATCGCTTCCTTTAAAATTGATAGCTACAGTACATACGCTGTCACCTAAACCGCTTAAATCCACTTGATTCCATCCGGTACGGATTTTATTGGTCAAACCTGATTCTGCATCTTTACTGGAATCGAAGTTTGCCAAATAGTATTCTACTTCCTTACCTGTAGGTTTACCCGTCGCATCCAACGCAACAAATACCACCTTAAACCATCCTTTTTGTGCCGACAAAGAGCCTTGTGTAAACGAGTTGCCATCCTTCATGACCAAGTAGGTATAAGTTGTATTGCAGACCCATACACTGTTGAATTTGCCATATTTCGGTGTACCCTTGACAGGAGTGTTTGTGGTAACGACTCTGTAGCCGGTTGCATCGGTCAGGTAAATCTTCGCACATTTGTCATAGGTTGCTTGTGAATCATTGTATGAATCGCTATAACCGAAAGCTACAGCAAAATTTTTACCGCTATGACCGCCGTTGGGCCAGTACACGCTACATTGGTTTTGATAATCCCCCTGTGTCAGATTATGGAAATTAGAGATGGCAAAACCACCATTCCAAAATTCATATTCCCAAGGCTGTCCGCTTACCCATTCTTGTTCCAAATAGTTAATCGGGAACTGAATGTACGTACCGGTTTGCCCGATTTGAGTGATGTAGCCGGTCGTTACCTGCTTGCCGTTGGCCGTGGCAGAATAGAGATTGTTTCCATACTGGTCAGAAGCCATTACGCTGGAAGGTACGTTATCAAAATCGATAAGCGCATTGGTAGAACTTATCGCGCGGGTTTGAATCGCACTCTCCTCATACGGAGCAAGGAAGTCATCATCGGACGAACATCCTGTGAACACTGCGGCGGCCATTGCTACAACAGCCATTGCCAAGAATTTAAGATTCTTTTTCATAACTCAATTATTAAAAGTTAAACAAAAAAGTTTAATTACACATTCGTTTTCCTTGCGATAGATTTGCAACGAATGAGAAATCGGTTATCAAAAAGAATATTAGGTGTCTTTGGACGAGCCTCTGTTCATTTTAATCTAATGCCAATTATCCCGTGGTCACTAAATCATATCTCATCAAGCAGGTCTTCTGGCTCATCCCGCTTATCGCGCCTTCCCAGCTTTCACCAGTGGCAAAGAGTGCGATAAACTTTAATAGGACTTACAGCTGCGAGTACAGCTCCGGATTTTCACCGGGATTCCCTTTTAATTCCGTTCGACGCTTCGATTGGAAACTTGACTGGTGCAAAGTTAATGGTTATTTTTTAATCTCGTTTCTTTTTCCCTAATTTTTATTTCAAGAAAAGATTATTTTATAGTGCGAATTGTATTTTCATGCCAACTAAACATTTATAACAACTATGAATAGTCCTTCCCCTTTATGAATAATAACATTTCTCAATTATGGCTTTTTCTCATCTCACGTCAGCAATTCTCTTCGGAGAGGTTTTCTATGCAAAGGTACAGCGTGCGTCCGGTCGTCAAGTACCGCTTTCGCTAACGGTTCCCGGATATTCTTCACGGCAGCCTTCCGCAAATCGAAGATGGGCTTTTAGCCCCCGTCTCGTTGCAGAACAAAGCCGGTCGAGCCGGGTTTTGCCCTTGCACTCGGCGGTTGGGTATTCCGTTCCATCCCGTACACTGTTTACTTGCCTTATCCGTCCTTTTTCCGCTGTCAGTCCTGCATAAAAATCATTCCCCGACGAGAAGCCGAAGAGCTTCAAGAAAAGGGAAACAAGAAAATGTTTGACAATCTAAAATTTACAATTATGCACAGCAGGATTTTTCAAATTTCAACGGAGCCGATAGACAAAGAAAACTATCTGAATGAGGACACACTCCAGCAAGGAGACGGGAGCTTCTATGACTATTGTTCAGAAATAGACGAGGAAGACCGTAAAGAGGATATTGCCAATTTGGTCAATCATGCCTTGCCCAAAGGAATGTTCGAGCTTATATCCGATGACACCATGCGCTATAATGGTGGAATAGAGCAATGGAAAGAGGAGTATGTCGCCAATATCAAAAAGAGAGCGGATGCTCTTACGGTAGATAATATGTTGGAATGGGGTTCGACCTATTATCTCAAACAGGCAGTGGAAAATCCGTTGGATGTCGCCTATCATTTCTATTTGGATGGCGACGGCTGCCAGTCTTTTGCCGAACAGTCCTTTGCGTTTATGGAGTTTGTTTGTAGGCTTGAACCGGGAACGATACTCTACATCGGAGGAGTTGTTGATTACCACTTCTGATGTTTGTCCGAAACATTGGCAACCACCCGCCTCAAAAGTGGGTGGTTGCTCTCTTTTTTGCACAGGCTCCCCGGTTACTTTTATAAATATGCTCTGCAGAGCTTCCGCCACCGGTTTCACAGCCGGTATATTCCTGTTTTAAGGGTATAATCCCTTCACAGCCCCGACATACGCCGCAGGTCTGTTTTCGTGTGCAAAGGTACGGTGGACGAACATTGCCCAAGTACCGCTATCGCTACCTGAAATAAAATTTGACGACAACTTTCCGTAATCGGAGATGACGGTATTTCATAAAATTTCATTGCAGGTTCCTTGCTCATCGTTCTTGCATCCCCCCGTTTGTGACGCACATGAAAACAACCCCTTTGGGCGAAGTCAAAAGGCTTCAAGAAAAGGGAAATAAAAAAAACAATAAATCAAAAGACAATGAGCAAGTACGATTTCATCAAGCAAGGCAACCTCCTTTTTTGGCACACTGCCGATAATGATATAGAATGTCGAATTATCTCAACTCCCGAAAAAGTGGATAGTGACAGCATCATCTTAATCTCAACAAGCTCTTCCGAGACAGAGGTTTTGGCATCGGAGTTATTACCTATTGGCTCATCAAGAAGCCACAAAGAGGAGTTTATGCGCTGGAAGAAAGAGCGTGAAGCCGAGGGCATGGAGTTTTTCAGCCGGTTGTCCGAAGTCATGGAAACAGACAGTGATTTGGCTGTAGGCGATATGGTGGCGTTTACAAACGACTATGGGGTGGTGTTTGGCCCCAAAGAAGTATTAGCTTTCAGAAAGCCGTGGAATGGCGGTAGATGCGTATATATCGACAGTGATGCCTATTGGTTTCCAGACCGTCCCGGACAGCTTACTATCCTAAGCAAAGGAGGTGCGGAATGACAACAACCGGCATACTCAAACGACTTTGCGGCAATATTGCCGCAGGTCGTTTCAACTGGCAAAAATACTGCACGCCACAACTTTACTTCGGGTGGGAGATTTGTGTTACCCCTCTGCATTGCTCATACGGACAGATAGGCTATACCGTTAATTTCCCTTATACCAATATACCGGAAGTGGAATACGATTGGGAAATGGGCAAACTGACCATTGACGGCGAGAAATGGAAAAGTTATTTGCGGAACGAATAATAATAAATATCAATATGGCACAGAATTTTTATACCAAATGGCAGGACGCTATACTTGCAGATGCAGGAGACTATGTTTCAAAAGAGTACCGCAGTTTCCAGACAGCATTGGTGCGTGAGATTTCCAAATATGCCGCAGCCGTTGGTGCAAAGGTGGCTTCCAATTCAAAAGGGCATTATGACACCTCCTGCTTCATTGAGCGCAACGGCAAGTTCGTTTACATCAGGCACTCTTCCACGTTGGCCCGAATGGGCGGCGGCGTAAGAGTTGAACTTGATTCGTTTCTGATACGGACAGCCCAACACGCAAAAGACTACAGAGGAGGATATAACCAATATTGTGACATGGCAAATTTGCAGTCCATGATGGATGATTTACTGAAAGAATAAAAAAACGAAAACAAGAAAAGATGCGGAGCCAACCGGTTCCGCATCTTTTCTTGTTTTCCTTACCGGCGCATACCGCCACCGTATTCAGCCTCTTGTAGTTCTGCCCGATACTCTTCCAGCTCGTTCAGCTTCTCGTTCACGGCTTGCAGATTGGCATCCAGCCCGACATTGTGGTCGTAAGGGAAACGATGCTGCGCGACCAGCCCGGCATTGGTGGGTTGCCCGACATCAAGCGTATCGGATTCCTTGTTATATTCGACATACAGCACGTCGCCGTTCGGCATCTCGAAGGTCGGAATCTTTTGATGCGCCAAAGCGGAGAACTGTTCCGCCGCCATCTCCCTGGCAACCCCTTTTATTGTATCTCCGGCGATATCGACACCGTAACGCCGGATATGGTCTCGGATTTCCTGCTCCGTGAATTTCAACATCACCTCGTAGGTTCCCCCGACACTCCCGTTGTACACGACAGCAAAATTCCCGTCATCGACAATAAGGCTGTCACCCTTGTTGTTCGTGGCCGATAAATAAGTATGCTGTTCGTTGATGCCATTGCCGTCGTAATACTCCTTGGCAAGCGTCAGCAATCCCTCGTAATCGCCTTTCTCCCGAAGTTCGTCAAGCTGCCTCGTATCATCCGAGGACTGGAGATAAACGACAGAGGAATAATAAATCTTCTCCTTTGCCGCCACTCCATTCTCCTGCTTCTCACCGACATTCTGTTCCAACTCCTGCGCTATCTTATCCACCCTTTGGGTAATCATTGAAGTCGCTTTCTTTACATCCAGAAGCGTCGTCTTAATGAACTGCGGCGATTCCTTCAGCTCATCAAGCCAACTTTTGAGATACGCGCAACTGTCCTCCTTGATATGCTTGGTCATGCCATAACGCTGTGCGACCAATGCGCTGCCCAATTCCGCCACCAGTTCCTCACGGGCATATTCAGGAGAACCGAAAGTAGTCGGCTTGAACCTGTCAAGTACGTTTTCCGCTCCGGTGGAGTGCGTCATCTCGTGGAACAGTGTCCCGTAGAACGATTCTCCCGATTTGAACTGCTCCTTTTCGGGTACGATGATTTCGTTCTTCGTGATGGAATAGTAGGCGTCATTCTGATATTTCGGCGTAATCGGACAAATCCACAGGTTATCCCTTATCATCGTATCGACTGGGGCAAAACTGAAATGCTCGCCCTCCTCGATTGCCGGACGCGAATTTTCTCGCTCCAGTTTTTGCCACAGCTCCGGTCTCGCTTCCTGCAAGTTAGTTTGCGCGACATTGAAGACCCGGAACACCTGCATCTTCGGATAGACATTGTATTGTTCCTTTTCGTCATCGGAGAGTTTCTTGTAATCGTCATACTTGATTTTCTCCTTAGTCTCCTTATGGATACAAGTGAACGTGGTGAGCATGACCGGAAAGGATTTTTCACCACGAAGCACGGAGACACGCGGCAGTTCCTCTCCATCCTTTCCGGGCTTATTGAGCTTCTGAACACAATCGAACGTGCAGAAACGGGGAATCTTGTACCCTTCTTTCTCGCAGTGCAAAAGCAGCATAAAAGCATTCATCCCGTTGTACTCGCGCCCGTGAAGGTTGCGGGGCCACTGCAACGCACCCTCCGTAAACCAAGGCTTTTTCCAGTCCTTGTGGATGCCCTCGATTTTCTCGATCATCATTTCGGCGAACAGGTCGAGTGCCTTGTCCTCGCTGTTCGGCCCGTCGGCATTTCTTTTTCTGTAACCGGCCATAACCCTTACTGATTATAGTTAGACGAATCCGCCACATATTGCGCCAGTTCCTCCACCTTGCAGGAGAGGTTGACCTTCCCGTTGTGCGCCGACAGGTTCATTTCACCTCTGGCATCCACCTTTACACCCGGCTGCAACCACGCTTCGCGCTCCTTACCGAAACAGAAGAAGCGCACCCACTGGTACTCGAAGCCGTCATCGACCTTCTCCGCGCTGAACGCCGAGAATACCGTGTACGGCTGGTCTTTCTTATCCCTTTTTTCTTCGATGTTCTGGCCGGTCTTGCCACGAAACACCAGTTCGCCCTTGACGGAATCCGCATTATCCGTAGCGGCATGGCAGATTTCATCGGCGAACAGGTTGAAATAGAGCTTGTCGCCCCGACGTTTG
>OFMP01001331.1_pt1 | contig 13052 bp, 8 predicted proteins | sample 1541841 | NCBI WGS metagenome assembly OFMP01 (sample SAMN04209226, study PRJEB22552) | human gut metagenome | biome: gut; material: feces | host: Homo sapiens | place: USA: Oklahoma
AAGTGATTATCGCCATAGCACTTCAAATGGATACATACCAAGCCTTGTTGTTCAGGCAATGGCTTATCAGTAAGGTTGTGAACCGCAAGGATTGCCAAGTAGAGCAAGTAAAACACGAGTATCCGATGATTATTGTGATGAACGGAACGATGCCAAGAGGTACAAGTTAGAATCTCTCATCTTTTAATAAGATTCCTACACCTTTATAATATAATAGCGTACAGAAGGAACGATTTTTATCGTTGTACCCTGTACGCTATTTTTGTTTCGCTATTATGAAGCAGTACCCTCCCCTTGTGAAACATTGCCGTCGATTATCGGCTTGCGGTAATTACCAGTGAGAAGTGCTTGTATCTCGGATTCCGGATAGAGGGTTTTGCCACATAATATAATGTAGGGCAAGATGCCTTGTTTGCGATATTCCTGCAAGGTGCGGCGACTAAGCTTCAAATGCTCGGAGAGTTCCTTGTCGGTGAGGTATCGCTCCCCGTCCAAAGGTGGGCTGTAGGACTCGATGAATGAGGATAGCCAGTTGTTGGCTTTCTTCAAGGATTGCATGGCGGTGTCTATCGACTTGCTCTCATGCGTAAGAAGTTGGTTCATGTTCATTGTTTACAATTTGGATTAAGTGGTGAATATAAAATGTGTTGGCTCGCCCAGGGTGAAGTTTTCGACTTCGCCTTGGGCGAATTTCGTTCTATACCAACCCGATTTGAATCTCAATATCAATCGGAAAATTATTATCAAACAGAGCTGTTTCGTTCTATGCTATACCGATTTGATGCGGGCAATCAGTGGAACGATGGCTTTGACTTCATCGGGATCGTAATAGAACTGGCGACCGAATTGGGTATGTCCCAGGAAACGGCGGTCACGAAGTTTTTGCAAGGTGCGCTGGCTGATGCGAAGTTGCTGGCAGACCTCATGACCTGTAAGCCATTTGTTCAGACGCTTGCCGTTAGCCTTATGCTTCAGCAACTCAACTTTCTTTACCAAGGCATCGTATCTTGCCATCATCAAGTCGAATGCCTTCTTTTCCATTGTTACTACTTCCATATTCTCTGTTTTATTGGTTCAACAAATTCGGGTGCAAAGTTAATGTGTGTATGTTGAAAAACAATGAAAATGAATAACTGTGGCAGTACTTTTCTGGGGTTTGCCGACCGCTTGGCAAGAAAAATCAAGAAAATTATACGTGGGTCATTAATGAGTTGTTAAACGGGTATTTCGCAAATGATTAATTTTGCCACCGAGAAATCAAAACAGCAAAGTTTGTAACATTTAAAACGGAATCAAAATGGAAGTAATAACAATGGAAAGTTCAGCCTTTAAGATGCTGACAGAACAGATTGCCGACGTGGCAAAGTTGGTAGCTCTCATATATTCCAATGCGAGAGAAAATACCAAAAGAAGAAGCATGGAACTTGTGCTGACAAGCAGTGATGCAGCAAGAATACTTGGGATAAGCAAGCGAACCCTGCAGCGCTTGCGCTCTACCAACAGCATCGAGTACTTCATGGTGCGCGGACAATGCAGATACAGCATCAACGCTGTACAGAAATTGATTGAGGAACGAACCATTGCCAAGGAGACATGAGTATGGAAGATGGAACATTGAGACGATTGGAATTATATCTGCATGACCTGCACAAGAAGATTGACGGCATCTATGACATGCTGATGTTGAGACATGAGCGAAGCGGAGAGGACAAGGGATGCTCTTGCATCAACGAGAGATTGCTCGACAACCAGGATCTCTGTCTTCTGTTTCAAATCTCTCCCCGTTCCCTGCAACGCTACCGCAGCCTGGGAGTGCTCCCTTACAAGCGGCTGGGACAGAAGACCTACTACACGGAGGAAGACGTGAATCAATTTATCAAGAACAACGTGAAGAATTTCAATCAGGAGAATGTGGAGCATTATATGACTCGCATTCACCAAAAATTCAAATAACAAAAGTATTCACCATTAAACATTTACAATTATGGTACAAAAGAAAAAGAGTGATGAACAGGACGTGCTGGTAGTCCGTGACGAGAAGACGGGCGAGATCAGCGTCGTCGCCGGACTCAGCAGAGACGGCACACCGAAGCGAGCACCCGCCAAGGCGGAGAACACGTCCGACTTCCTGCGTTTTGACCGCAACAGTGACTTGATGGACAGTTTCTTTAGAAACTTCTACCGCCAGTGCAAGGAGCCAAGCCGATTCGGATTCTACCGCATAGCGGCAGACCAGGTGGGAAACCTGCTTGGCGTGATGAAGGAGTTGCTGAAAGATCCGGAGGCTAACAAGGAGATTCTTTCCGCCCACAAGGTTGACACCTCCAATTATGAGAAAGAGGCAAAGCAATCGGAAGGTCAGGCGAAAGAAACCGCATCATCGGACGATGCGTCCAAGACGCAAGCTAACACAGAAAAAGAGAATGTATCATCTGAACAAACCAACGAAAAAGAGAACGACATGGAACAGAAACCAGAACAGACCGCAACCGAACAGCAGGCACAGACCGCTCCGGGTGTAAAGCAGAACCTCATTAGTGGTAACGATGTGAACCTGCAGGAATTGGGTGCCAAATATGGCATAGACTTCAACAGTATGAATGAGAAGGATATGAAAGCCCTGCTCAACTACGGCAAGACGGGGCTTGTGATTGTGAAGCCGACCTTCGGCGGTGAACAGATAGAGATACAGGCCCGTCTGTCATTCCGCAAGGACGATAACGACCAGTTGCAACTCGTGCCGCATTTCGTGCGCAACGAGCCAAAACTCGATGTCGCTTACAAAGGCTATACCTTCACTCCTGAGGACAAGAAGAACCTGTTGCAGAACGGCAACCTCGGAAAGGTTGTGGATTTCCCCGACAAGAATACAGGTGAGCTGCGTCCTCATTTTATCAGTATCGACCGTCTCACCAATGAGATTGTTGACATCCCGACCAACAAGGTGCGCATACCCGATATCATCGGCAAGACACCTATTACCAAGGACGATAAGAGAGTGCTCTACTCTGGTCTTCCGCTTCGCAAGGAGATTGAGCTTGCCAACGGGCGCAAGTTTACACCGCTGCTGCAGGTGAATGTGGAACAGCGTGGCGTGGAGTTCGTGCCTGGCAGCACAAGACAGGAGCAAGGTCAGAAACAGAATGGAGACAAGAAGCAGACCGCTGACAAGCAGGAGCAGAAGTCAGAAGGTGATGCGGGCGGTCAGAAGAAGCAGCAAGATCCCAACCACTGGCTCAATGAGGACGGGACCATCCGCCGACTCAACACCTATTTCAAGAAGGAACTGACCGAGCAGCAGAAGGACGACTATGTGGCAGGCAAGACCATCGAGATCAAGGAAGTGCCGAACAAGAACGGCAGCGGTACCTATACCGCCTACGTAAAGTTCGACTTCGACAAGATGCAGCCACGTTCCTACCGCAACAATCCAGACCTCAAACAGGCGAAGGAACAGATTCCTACCAATGAGAACAAGGTACAAGTCGCCGTCAACGAGCAGGGCAAGACCCATGAGGCGACCAAGCACACCAAGGAGCCGCTGAGTCCTGGACAGTCTGCGCCAAAGAACGAAAAGCAGCAGAAGGAACAGAACGCCGAGGAACAGAAGCCAAAGAGAAAGGCAAGAAGCGTGAAGATGTAGTTGCCGCCACTTGATCCACAGAGTTAATCATCCATCATAACAACCGACATCTGCGACCGTCTATCCCACGGTTGCGGATGTCACAAAAACAACAGACAATGAAGACAATCATCGCAGAGAAACCAAGCGTAGCCAAGGAAATCGCCCACATTGTGGGAGCTGACAAGCGTGAGGAAGGCTATATGCAGGGCAATGGCTATTTTGTGACATGGGCATTCGGACATTTAGTGCAGCCAGCCATGCCGGAAACTTACGGCATGAAGGGATTCCATGCGGAGAATCTGCCTGTGATTCCCGACCCGTTCGTTCTTGTTCCCCGACAAGTCAAGACAGAGAACGGCTACAAACCAGATGCAGGTGTGCTTGCCCAGATTAAAATTATCGGCAAGCTGTTTGACAGCAGTGAGCGCATTATCGTAGCAACCGATGCCGGACGTGAGGGAGAGTTGATTTTCCGATACCTCTCTGTGTATCTCGGTTGCCAGAAACCTTTCGACCGTCTCTGGATCAGTTCGCTTACGGACACCGCCATCCGTGAGGGACTTCTGAACCTCAAGGATGGCAAGGAGTATGACAATCTCTATCATGCAGCCAAGGCACGAAGTGAGGCAGACTGGCTCGTCGGCATCAACGGCACACAAGCCCTGACGATAGCCGCAGGACGTGGCACCTATTCCGTAGGTCGTGTGCAAACTCCGACCCTTGGCATGGTGTGCGAACGCTATTGGGAACACAAGCGTTTCGAGTCGAAACCGTTCTGGCAGGTACACTTTGGTGTGGTTGATACAGACAGTGGCAATATACTGAAGTTCACATCTGCCAACCGATGGGCAGACAAAGGCACCGCAACCGATATATATAATAAAGTGAAAGAAACAGGTTCTGCCATCATCACAAAGGTCGCAACCAAGCGAAAGGTGGAGAAGGCACCGCTCCTTTACGACCTTACCACCTTGCAGAAAGAAGCCAACTCCCAGCATGGCTTCACGGCAGAGCATACACTCTCCATCGCCCAGAAACTCTACGAGGCAAAGTTCATCACCTATCCAAGAACATCAAGCCGCTATATCTCGGATGATGTATTTGCCACCCTTCCCAAACTCTTCAAGAATCTGGAGAATCATTCGGAATATGGAGAAAAAGTGAAACTCTTGCCTGGCAGTGAGGACTACAGCAAGAACAGCGTGAATGCCGGCAAGGTGACCGACCACCATGCCATGCTCATCACAGAAAATGCAGCCATTGGTCTTTTCAAGGACGAGAAGATCGTTTATGACATGATATTGTGCCGGATGATTGAAGCGTTCTCAGCAGACTGCATCAAGGACATCACATCAGTAACGGCGCAAGTGGATCATGAAGTTGAGTTTGGCATCAGTGGCTCCATCATCCGACAGACTGGCTGGCGAGCGTTGTCGCTCAAGGAAAAGAACAAAAGGCAGGACAAGGATGCAGACGCAACCGACAATGAGGTCAGGGAGCAAGTCATTCCCAACTGGCAAGAAGGACAGCATATCACTCTTTCTGGCTGCACCATCACGGAGGGCAAGACCAAACCAAAGCCATTGCATACGGAATCCACATTGCTTGCAGCAATGGAGACCGCAGGCAAAGAGATAGAAGATGATACGATGCGCCAGGCAATGAAGGACAGCGGTATTGGCACACCTGCCACACGTGCCGCCATCATCGAAACCCTGCTCAAACGAGAGTATATGGTGCGCCAGCAGAAGAAACTTGTGCCGACAGAAAAGGGACTCGCCCTGCATTCCGTGGTGAAGAACATGGCGATTGCCAATGTGGAGATGACGGGCAAATGGGAGGCGGAACTTGCCAAGATTGAACGAGGTGAAGCAAGTGCAGACGGGTTCACCCATAGTATCGAAGGCTATACCCGTGAAATCACTGCGGAATTGTTAGGTTGTGACAGACTTTTCAGCCACAAGGATTCCGGCTGCCAGTGTCCTAAATGCAAGCAAGGTACCATGCAGTTCTTCGGAAAGGTAGTAAGATGCAGCAACAAGGAGTGCGGTATGCCAGTGTTCAAGCAGGTAGCAGGAAAGTTGCTCACTGATGCCGACATCACCGACTTGCTCACCAAGGGCAAGACCAGAACGCTCAATGGTTTCACCAGCAAGCAAGGCAAACCATTCTCCGCAGCCATTGCCTTTGACGAGAATTTCAACACGAAATTCGTCTTTGCAGAGCGCAAAACAGCAGAAAAGCGAGGAAATGTGAAGAGATACAAGAAATAGTTTGTACCTTTGCCACCGAAACATGGTTCATAAATGGTGTCTTGATTCAGGATGCTTTTATTTACTGTGGATTAAGTGGCGGCACTCGGAGGGATACCGAGTGCCTTTTCTTGCTTTCACACAAACACCAACCGCCATCCACGGTTTATTATTCACCACTTAATCCATTCAACGGACAAATGAACAGAAAGAAACAGGCACAGACAGAGCTGTCCTATTACGGACTGTACCTCTTGAACCACCTCAGAGAGAACCGTTTTCCACAAGCCAGCGATGCGGACTTTATCCGCGAACGTGCAGACCATGCTGCAGAAGTATATGAGCAGGCACGGCGTGATGCCCTCTTTGCCGATGCGGCACAAGAGCTTGCCATGTCAGCATTGCTGAAAGGTCTCCGCTTTTCCAAGTACAGCATCCTGTATGATGTTGTTGACAGTGAGTTTCCCCTGGAGGTAGCAGTAGAAGACCAGGAAGCGTTTGTCAAGCACCTCCTGCCTTTGGTTGACAACGTGTATTCCATTTACGACCTCACCGATGACGATTTTGCCCAGTCACCGGACTACGACCGGCTCTATACAGAGCTGACGGGAGCCGTTGCCCTTTTCATAGAGTCAAATGGCGTACAATAGAAAACAACGGCTGAACGACAACATCAAGGCGATAGAGACAGCATTCATCCTTGACAGGGAACAGCGCACGCCGACCGCCCGTGAGCGTCTCCTTCTGGAGCGTTATTGCGGATTCGGTGGATTGAAGTGCATCCTGAACCCTGCCAGGGAACTGGCGGATGCCGTCCATTGGGCAAAGTCAGACCTTGAATTGTTTGCTCCAACAGTGGAGCTGCATAGACTTATCCGTGAAAACAGCAAGAATGAAAGCGAGTACAAACAGTTGATGGACAGTCTGAAACAGTCCGTCCTTACGGCATTCTACACGCCGTCAGCCGTTACAGAGGCTCTGACGGATGTGTTGAAAGAGCATCAGATCATCCCCGAAAAGGTGCTTGAGCCCTCGGCAGGCATCGGAGCCTTTGTCGATTCCGTCTTGGATAACAATCCCAAGGCAGACATTATGGCGTTTGAAAAAGATCTGCTTACAGGAAAGATACTCCACCATCTGCACCCGGAGCAGAAAGTGCGCATAGAGGGATTCGAGAAGATAGAAAAGCCTTTCAATGACTACTTCGACCTCGCCATCTCAAATATTCCTTTTGGCGATGTTGCCGTGTTTGATCCGTCCTATACAGCCATGAAAGGCATGAGGGCACTTGTCACCAGACGCATACACAACTACTTCTTTGTCAAGGCTCTTGATACGGTAAGGGATGGTGGGTTGGTTGCCTTCATCACCTCACAAGGCGTATTGAATGCCCAAAACAACAGTGCCGCGCGTTTTATGATGCTCTATCATGCAGATCTCGTATCAGCGATTCGTCTTCCCAACAACCTGTTCACGGAAAATGCCAATACGGAAGTGGGCAGTGACCTCATCATTCTGCAGAAAAATACCCAAAAGGAGTCGCTGCGAGGAGACGACAACCTGCTTGATACTGTCTATAATGACGAGAACCGCATTCCGACTAACAACTACTTTCTGGAGCATCCGGAACGCATTATCCATACAACAGCAAAGTTGGATACCGACCCATTCGGCAAACCTGCAATGATATACACGCATGAGGATGGTGTGGAAGGCATTGCAGAGGAATTAAGAAAAATGCTCAATGAAGATTTCGGAAGAAATTTTCATTTGAGCAGATATTTGGGGGAAGAGCAAACCACCTCATGGAATGAGGTGGAACGGGGGCAAATAGAACAGACGCAACCAGAACTGGAGCACAGTGAACCAGCACTGGCTACAGGGCATACCACCTCATGGAATGAGGTGGAACGGTGGCCGGGGCAACCAAAACTGGGGCAACCAGAACCAGGGCAATCTGAACAGGCGCAACCAGAACAGGGGCACAGTGAACCTGCATCGGCTACAGAGCAAAACCCCTTATGGAATAAGGGGGAACGGTGGCAAGAGGTGGGGCAAACAAAACTGGGGCAACCTGCACCGGAGCAACCAGAAATGGAGCCAGAACTGGGGCAAATAGAAGCAGCACCGGAGCAAACAAAACTGGGGGCAGAACAAGGGCAACTAGAAATGGAGCACAGTGAACCAGTACTGGCTACAGGGCATAACACCTTATGGAATAAGGTGGAACGGGGGCAGGAGCAATCGCAATCGGGGCAAACAAAACTGGGGCATTCAAAAACAAAGCAACCAGAACCAGGGCTAGAACAAGGGCAACCAAAACCGAGGTACAGTGAATCAGTACCGCCAACAGGGCAATCTCATCAGCAGCCGCCAGTTCAAATGACGCTGTTTGACCTTTGGGGCATGGAAGAAGATAACCGCCTAAAGGGTCATGCGACGAAGAAGAAAACAGCAGCCTCTGTGGGTGCAGCCGCCACAGGGAGTGCTGCCGCCAAGAAAATGCCTAGAAAGAAAGCAAGCCCGCTGGTAAAAAATGTCAATCCAACTTTTGAAGTTGGGACAAAACCAGTGGAAAAAGAAGCAAAGCCTTTGTTGGCAGAAGCAAAGGGGCATGAGACGGCACAGAAACGCAAGACGGTAACAAGGGACGAGGTGGAACTGGAACACAAAACGGCACCAAGGGACGCAGTTGAACTGGAGCAGATAATGGCAAGGGGAAATGAGACAGTACATATGCACGAAACGCAACTGGAGCACGTGATGGTAAAGGGGCAAGAGGTGGCACGAGAAAACGAGGTGGCACCGGGATACGAGACGACGCAGGGAAACAAAACTGCACAAGAGGCAAAACCAATCCTGCCTGGTGATGAACCATACGCAAGCATCTCTTGGGAAGAGAATCCGCCAATCAACGGTTTTTTTGAGATGATGATGACCATGGCTCCTGAAGACAGGGTGCTGCTGCGCCAAAAGGCGGAACTGCACCGTCAGGAACAACTCAAGGCTTTGGGCGTTGAAGATACGCTTGATCCGAAGTTCAAACCTCCGATGGAAGCGATTGAAGTTCTCAAAGCTCAAATCGGGCATGGACAGTCGAAAGGGAATGAGGCAAAAAAAGATTCCAAGACTCAGAGCACATTGAAAGAAACAAATCATGAGCGGGAACAACAAAAAGAGCAAGAAAGAAAGCGGGAAGAGCTGGCAAAGAAGAAAGAGGATGCTATGAAGCCCCGTCCATTTGATGAGAAACTGGAAAGTTTTCATCGTGAGGGTTCTATGGTGCTCGACTCTGCCAGAAACATCGGTGTATTGAAAGACCTTACCAAGTATGGTGCTACCTTCATGCCGTTGGATCTGAATATGGAGCAGAAAGAAAAGGCAGTCTTGTATATCGCCCTCCGTGATGCCTATCAGAAACTTTACACCTATGAAGCGGAAGAACAGACGGAAAACAAGCAGATGCGTGAGAGACTGAATGTCTATTATGATGCTTTCTTCATCCGCTTCGGCAACCTCAATGCCAAGCAGAACGTGAAGTTCATCCTCATGGATGCCTCAGGGCGCGACATGCTGTCGTTGGAACGGGTGGAAAACGGACAGTTCACAAAGTCAGACATCTTCGACCACCCGGTCTCTTTTTCGCTTGACGAGGTCAGCCATGTCGATTCTCTGGAGGAAGCGCTCACCGCCTCGCTCAACAAGTTCGGCCGTATCGACTTGCCGTATATGACTGAATTATCGGATATGCCGGAACAGGAACTGACGGAAGCGCTTAAAGGGCGCATCTATTACAATCCGCTCATAGACGGCTACGAGATTGCCGACCGCTTCATTGCTGGCAATGTCATAGAGAAAGCGGAGCGTATAGAAGAATGGCTGAAGGAAAATCCCGACCATGCAATCGTGAGGGAGTCGTTGGAAGCCTTGAAGGCAAGCATTCCCGAACCGATAGCCTTTGAGGACCTGGACTTCAACTTCGGTGAGCGTTGGATACCTACAGGTGTGTATTCCGCTTATATGAGCCACCTCTTCAATACACAGGTCAGCATCGTCTATTCCGACAGCATGGACGAATATTCGGCAAAATGCAGTATGAAGACCATGGCCATCACGGATGAGTATATGGTGAAGGGATATTACCGCCACTATGACGGCATGAGTCTTCTGAAACATGCCCTACACAACACTTGTCCCGACATGATGAAGAGCATCGGTGAGGATGAACACGGCAACGACATCAAGGTGCGTGACAGTGAGGGCATACAGCTTGCTAATGCCAAGATTGACGAAATCCGCAACGGTTTCACTGAATGGCTGGAAGAGCAGTCTGACTCCTTTAAGGAACGCTTGACCACGATGTACAACCGGAAGTTCAACTGCTTCGTGCGTCCGAAGTATGACGGTTCTCACCAGACCTTCCCCGGCTTGGACTTGAAAGCCCTTGGCGGAAAGTATGGTGTCAAGAGTGTGTACCCAAGTCAGAAGGACTGTGTATGGATGCTTTTGCAGAACGGCGGCGGGATATGTGACCACGAGGTGGGAACTGGCAAAACCCTCATCATGTGCATGGCTGCGCATGAGATGAAACGTCTCGGTATGGCTCACAAGCCGATGATTATCGGGCTGAAAGCCAATGTTGCGGAGATAGCTGCCACCTATCAGACAGCTTATCCCCATGCGAGGATACTCTATGCCTCGGAGAAGGATTTTTCCACCAAGAACCGTGTCGGTTTCTTCAACAACATCAAGAACAACGACTATGACTGTGTAATCATGTCGCACGACCAGTTCGGAAAGATACCGCAATCGCCAGAACTCCAGCGGCAGATATTGCAGGCTGAGCTTGATACTGTGGAGGAGAATCTGGAAGTGATACGCACGCAGGGCAAAGACGTGTCGAGGGGAATGCTCAAAGGCTTGGAAAAGCGGAAGCAGAATCTGGAGGTGAAGTTGCAGAAGATAGCCTACAGCATCGAGCAGCGCACCGATGATGTGGTGGATTTCCGCATGATGGGCATCGACCACATGTTTGTGGACGAGAGCCACCAGTTCAAGAACCTTATGTTCAATACCCGTCACGACCGTGTAGCAGGACTCGGCAACAGCGAGGGAAGCCAGAAGGCGCTCAACATGCTCTTTGCTATCCGTACCATACAGGAGTGGACAGGCAGAGATCTGGGAGCGACATTCCTGTCGGGAACAACCATCAGTAACTCACTGACTGAGTTGTATCTGCTCTTCAAGTATCTGCGTCCCAATGAACTGGAGCGTCAGGACATCCGCTGTTTCGATGCGTGGGCGGCAATCTTCGCCAAGAAGACTACCGACTTCGAGTTTAACGTCACCAACAACATCGTGCAGAAGGAACGTTTCAGATACTTCATCAAGGTGCCGGAGCTTGCTGCCTTCTACAACGAGATAACCGACTATCGTACGGCGGAGGCGGTTGGTGTGGACAGACCACAGAAGAACGAGATCCTTCATAACATACCACCGACACCCGAGCAGAAGGACTTCATCCAAAAGCTGATGGAGTTTGCCAAGACGGGCGATGCTACCATCCTCGGCAGACTTCCACTGTCAGAAACGGAAGAGAAGGCAAAGATGCTCATAGCCACAGACTATGCCCGAAAGATGGCTCTCGACATGCGCATGATAAACCCGACTTGTGAGGACCATCCAGACAACAAGGCGAGCCATTGTGCCAAGATAATAGCGGACTATTACAAACGCTATGACAATCACAAGGGGACGCAGTTCGTATTCTCAGACTTGGGAACATACCGACCGGGCGAATGGAACGTGTATTCTGAAATCAAGCGCAAGCTGATAGAGGATTATGGAATACCCTCGTCAGAGATTCGCTTCATTCAGGAATGCAAGAACGAGAGGGCAAGAAAGGCGGTGATAGCAGCTATGAACGAGGGATCGGTACGAGTATTGTTCGGCTCCACATCCATGTTGGGTACAGGTGTAAACGCACAAAAACGGTGTGTGGCTATCCATCATTTGGATACACCGTGGCGGCCGTCAGACTTGGCACAGCGTGACGGTCGAGGGGTGCGTGCAGGCAACGAGATTGCCAAACTGTATGCCGACAATAAGGTTGATGTCATCATCTATGCGGTGGAAAAGTCGCTTGACTCGTACAAGTTCAACCTCCTGCACTGCAAGCAGACATTCATTTCACAGTTGAAAAGCGGAGCCTTGGGAGCGAGAACCATTGACGAGGGAGCGATGGACGAGAAATCGGGCATGAATTTTTCAGAGTATATGGCTATTCTCTCCGGAAATACCGACTTGCTTGACAAGGCGAAGCTGGAGAAGAAGGTTGCTTCTCTGGAGGGTGAGCGCAAATCGTTCAACAGGGGCAAGCGTGACTCAGAAACAAAATTGCAGTCAAAGATGGCAGAGCTGGGCAACAACAAAGCCTCTCTCAAGGGAATGACCGAGGACTACGGCAAGTTTATGGGCAAAGCCAAGAAAGACAAGGACGGCAACATCCTCAACCTCATCACTCTTGATGGTGTGGAGTCCACGAACTTAGAGGTTATAGGAAAGCATCTGCAAATGTTGGCGGAGAAAGAGACAACTGGCGGACAATACAAGCGGATTGGAGAAATCTACGGATTCCCTGTCAAGATTGTCAGCAAGACAAGTTTCGAGAATGGTCTTCCATTTGTTGACAACCGCTTTTTTGTCGAGGGCAATTACAAGTACCAGTACAACTACGGTCACATTGCCAAGTCGGACCCGATAGCAGCGGCAAACAACTTTCTGAATGCCTTACAGAAGATACCAAGCTACATTGAGCAGTATGATTCAAGATGCAAGGCTTTGGAAAAGGAAATACCGCAACTGGAAGAGATAGCTGGCAAGACTTGGAAGAAAGAGGAAGAACTGAAAGGTCTTAAAGCGGAACTGGCGGCGTTGGATAGAAAAATACAGTTGGAATTGGCACCACCACAGGAGCAAGATACTGCAGAAAAACACGAAACAAAGAATATAGAAACAGAACAAAGCATAGTTGGAAAACAAGCACGCTCCGTCTGTCGGTTATGACACCTAATTATATATAGGGGTATCTTGATGTTTTTATCATAATAAGATACCCCTGTTTTTTACATGAAATCTCAAATTTGTAAACATAACCCCATCATAAAAAATGAATA
>OFMP01001336.1_pt1 | contig 13036 bp, 15 predicted proteins | sample 1541841 | NCBI WGS metagenome assembly OFMP01 (sample SAMN04209226, study PRJEB22552) | human gut metagenome | biome: gut; material: feces | host: Homo sapiens | place: USA: Oklahoma
TGGATGTGTACGAGGAAGAGGGCGACCTCTTCTACGAGGACTGCTCGGAGGAGATCGTCGCAGACGACACGCTGGTGCGGCTGATTTCCATGCCGAACGTCATCGTCACCTCGCATCAGGCGTTCCTCACAAAAGAAGCGCTCAGCAACATCGCCGCGACGACCGTGGACAACCTCCTGAAATTCGAGCGCGGCGAGCCGTCGCCAGATACCGAGGTCTGCTACCACTGCGAGCGCAAGGAAACCTGCCGCAAGGCGCGCGACCAGAAGTGCTTCTGAGATAAAAATAGCAAGAACCGGCGTACCGTCCGATTGGGCGATACGCCGGTCCTTTTTTCGAAATTCAGGATTTTGTCTGGCCTTCCTGCTCCTGTAGCTTCTTTTCCAGTGCCGACTGCTTTGCCAGAATGGCGTTGACCTTGTCGTGGAGGTCTTCGATCATGATCTCGGTTTTAAGATTGACCTTATAATCGTTCTCCGCGCGGCGGCGGTCCTTTTCCTCCTGCCGGTTCTGGCTCATCATAATGAGCGGCGCCTGAATGGCAGCGACGCAGGAGAGAACCAGATTGAGAAGAATAAACGGATACGGGTCAAAGGCTTTCGCGGCAAGAATCGTATTGATGACCATCCACAAGATCAGCACGCCCGTGAACGCGAAGATAAATGCCCAGCTGCCCGCAAATTTTGCGATCGCGTCCGCCGCGCGCTGCCCGAGCGTGTATTTTTCCGTTGCAGGACTTTCAGAAATTTTGCTGTCTGCCAGCAGGTTCAGAACTTCCTCATCCGACATATCGTGCTGGATGTCTTTGAGAACTTCCTTCAGGAGCTTTCGGTTTTCTTTCATGAAGTTTAGCCTTCCTTTTGGGGATTTTCCCTTATTATAGTCCGTCAAAGCAGGACGGTCAAGCTGTTTTCTTCCGTGATACTGATTGTGCTTTCCGCACAATCAAATCTACATTTCTTGTGCTTCCGGTTTCTTGCTTTTTTGCAGAGAAAGAATAAACTAAGGGCATAAAAACAAAGAGGAGTTCGAAAAGAACTTCAAAAGAGAAGAGGAAGAAAGCATGCACACAAAAACAGTTCGGATCTTGAATATCGTAGCTGGCATCCTGCTGATTGCGGCAGGCATTTATTGTTTGTGCAATGAAGATGTTGCGGTTCTGTCCGCGGGTCTGATGCTCGGCGTTTTCATGCTGGCTGCAGGCATCGCGGAGATCGTGGTTTTCGCTGGAACGAGTGGTGTGCTGATCGGCTCCGGCTGGCTGCTGCTCGACGGCGTTCTGACCGTGATCATGTCGCTGTTCCTGCTGTTTAACCAGTGGTTCACACTTCTGTCGCTGCCGTTTATCTTTACGGTCTGGCTGATGTTTTCCGGCATTTCCCGGTTCGTCAGCGCATTCGATCTGCACGCCCTCGGTGTTCGCGGCTGGGGCTGGGTCCTGGCAGTCGGCATTTTGCTGATGGGCGCGGGTTTTATCTGCATGATGGATCCGTGGGTCAGCGCGGCGGCAGTCGGTGTGACGGTCGGACTGGTGTTCCTTCTCGAAGGCATTAGCGCCATCGTCTGTGCCTGCATTTCCAGAACGAAGGATCTTTAATCTGCAAGCAATGCCCAGCGCGGCAGCCGTTGCGCCGCAGAGCTTCATATAAATACGCAAATCCCTGAAATCAAAATATATTGGAGGAATTATTATGGTACCCAGCATCTATGGTGAAAATATGTTTGATGAATTTTTTGACAACAATGGTTTCTTTGGTTCGCACAGCCCGCTGTTTGGCAAGAACTCCAAGAACCTGATGAAGACCGATATGCCGGGGGTAAAGAAATAGCTTTCAGCGAGGAGTGGCGTAGACAAGAAAAAGCTCCCTGTTAGATTAGAAGTGGTTTGCCGACCACACAACAATCAAAACAGGGAGGTCTTTCGCGTGAAAGAAAAAGACATTAACAGTTTAGACCATACGACATGGAGATGTCAATACCACGTCGTATTCGCGCCAAAATATCGGAGATTAACGATCTACAGAGAAATCAAGGTAGACATCGGAAAAATATTGAGACAGCTATGCCAGCAGAAAGGAATTGAGATCATAGAAGCAGAACTGTGCAAAGACCATGTGCATATGCTTATCAGTATTCCGCCGAAGTACAGCGTATCACAGATCATGGGGTATTTCAAAGGGAAGAGCAGTCTGATGATATTCGATAGGCACGCGAATCTCAAATACAAGTACGGGAATTGGCATTTCTGGGCACGAGGATATTATGTGGATACGGTAGGACGGAATAAAAAGCAGATACAGGAGTACATAAAGAACCAGTTAACCGAGGACCAGATCGCAGATCAAATCGGGATGAAGGAGTTCGTAGACCCGTTTACGGGTAGTGTGAACCAGAAGGCATAAAGAGAGCCCCTTCAGGGGCAGCCGGAGGAAGGAATGCGTTCGGCAAGCCCTTCGGCGCCCCTTTAGGGGCTGCGTCTGTACAAAGCCCTTCTAGGGCTTATTCAAGCCTCCGGCTTAGCCGGAGGTTTTGACTTCTGTGCAGCGCTTATTTCTCACGTCCAGCCTTCTGACACGCCGGGCAGACGCCTTCAAAGATCAATCTGTGTCGCGTGATCCGGTACCCGGACTCCGTCGCAAGCGTTTTGTCCGGCGTTGGGTCGTATGAAAACGGAGCATCGCAGACTGCGCCGCAGCCCGTGCAGATCAGGTGATAGTGAAAGTCTGTCCTGCAGTCATACCGATCCGCTCCGGGGACCTTTACATGTGTGATCTGCCCCTCCTCAGAAAGAATATTCAAATTCCGATAAACCGTTCCTCGGCTGATTCTCGGGTCTTTTGCACGGATCTCCAGATAGATATGGTCTGCGCTCGGATGGTCATGGTGTTCCTGTACCGCCTCCAGAACAATTTGGCGCTGCCGTGTATTTCGGTACTGCATCTTACTTCCGCCTGCCCTCATATCATTCGATTTCAGCGCTTGCCATAGGCAATTTGGATTTTGCGCTTTCATCCATAACATATAAATCATACCGCAAAATATATCTGCTGTCAATATTCCAGTAATTGTGGTTTTGCGCAGCTATTATTTTATAAATTGCTTGCTATCAGGACTCGGTATCTATTATAATATAACCACCACAGGAAACCCATATGAAAGCAGCTTTGCCCCGCCTGCATCCGCCGCCATTCCGACGTGAACATGCAAGGAGGTATTGTCTATGCGTACGCAAACCATCCGTTCCAGAGAGAATCCGAATCTCGAACTCATTGCATTCCATGGTCATTTTGCGACCCGGCATTCCCATAACAGTCATTACCTTGACATCACACGGCTGAAGCACGAATACAGTCTGGCGCACGACACTGCGCTTGCGCTCGCAAACCATTACATCTACGAAAAGTCGATCGACACCATTATCTGCATGGATGGCAGCGAGGTTATCGGTGCGTTTCTAGCCCGGCAGCTGACGCAGAAGATTCTGTTCTCTGTCAACAAGAACGTGAGTATCTGCGTTGTCACGCCGGAGTACGACTCCAACGGCCAGCTGCTTTTCCGTGAGAATCTAGTGCCCATGATTCAAGGAAAGAATGCGCTTCTGCTGATCTCCACAGTCAATTCCGGCAAAACCGCGCGACGCGCCCTGGAATGCATCCAATACTATGGCGGCAGAATTCAGGGCGTTGCAGCCGTTTTCAGCGCGATCCCCGATCTGGACGGCATCCCGGTGTTGAGTCTGTTCACGCCATCCGATATTCCGGACTATGAGACCTATCCAACCGGCGAGTGCCGAATGTGCAAAGCCGGGCAGCGAATTGACGCGCTGGCGAACAGCTATGGCCTTTCCACCTTCCGATGATCCTTCAGACAGGCAGCGCACCCGACCTTCGCGTCCGGGTGCGCTGTTTTTATGTTCAAACAAAAACCATTTGAGCAGATCGATCTGTTTGTCAGCCCATGTCGGCGGCAAGAGCCTGGTCGATGAGCTTTTGCAGCGTTTCCGCCTGCTTCTCTTCCGTGATGGCGCCTACGATGGGGTCACCCACGATGTTGCCGTTGCGGTCCACCACATAGGTGGTTGGATAGGCGAAGATGTTGGTTACGAATTTTCCGGCTTCCCCGTCGGAGTCGAAATACACGTTCTGATAGCTGGCGCCCTTTTTCATCAGCACATCCTTTGCCTCTGAGATTGCAGTTTCATCGCCGTCAAGCGTAAACGTATTGACGCCGATGAGAGCGCCGCCCTTCTCTGCAAGCTCCTTGTTCAGCGCGTCCAGCTCGGCAAGCTCGCCCACGCAGGGGTTGCAGGTGGTGAACCAGAAATTCACGACTGTGACGGCGTTGCCGGAGAACAGCTCGTCGCTCTTCACCGGATTCCCATCCAAGTCTTTGCCCTCAAAGGCGGGGAACTTCTGCATACTGCCGTCGTCGGGCGGATTGGTCATGTCGCTGCCTGCGGGCACGCTCATATCGCCGTCGATGGATTCCTGCATGATCTCGGGGTACTTGTTTTCCAGCTCGGTCAGCTTGTTCTCGATATTGCTGATCTCCGTGGTGGACTCCTTCAGCCACTCATACTCCTTGTCGGTGAACTGCTCCTTGGCGGCCTCGACGGTGTCCAGTAGAAAATCACCGTAGTTTTTTCCGTCTTCAATCATAGCCATGCCCTTGTCGGCTGCCATGTAGACCTTCTCCCACAGATCGGTGTTCTCCGAGAGGAGGGCGTTTTCCTGCTCCAGGAGCTTTTTGTGCAGGGCAAGCGCCTCCTCGGCATTTTTTGGCTCGTCGGTCATGGCAGAGTCATTGCTGCTCATATCCGCTTTTTTATCGTTGTCCTTTGTGCCGCAGGCCGCCAAAGACAGCACCAGCAAGGCTGCCAGCAGCAGCGCAGTAAACTTTTTAAACTTCATTTTGATTCCTCCGTATTTTTTTTGTTGTATTTTCTTTCCCGTTGCCGAAGCCGTAGCGGAAGCACACGGCGTTCGTCGGACAGGCGCGGATGCACATCCCGCAGCGGATGCACTCGGTATGGTTGGGCGTTTTTGTCACGTCCACATCCATCTTGCAGGCTCTGGCGCATTTCCCGCAGGAGATGCACTTATTCTTATCCACCTTCATCTGAAACAGCGAGACTCTGTTAAAAAGCGCGTAAAACGCGCCCAGCGGGCACAGCCACTTGCAGAAGGGACGGTAGAACAGCACACTCAGCACGATTACCGCAATCAGGATGCTGAACTTCCAGGTAAACAGACTGCCCAGCGCCGCCCGGATGCCGGAATTGGCAAGGGACAGCGGGATGGCTCCCTCCAGCACGCCCTGCGGACAGAGGTACTTGCAGAAGAACGGGTCGCCCATACCCACGTCGTTCACAAGGAACGCCGGCAGCAGGAATACCATCACCAGCAAAACGGCATATTTCAGATATCGCAGAGGCTTGAGCTTCCTTGTGGAGAGCTTTTTAGTGGGGATTTTATGCAGCAACTCCTGAAACCAACCGAAGGGGCACAGAAAACCGCAGATAAAGCGTCCCAGCAAAACCCCTAACAGGATGAGAAAGCCTGTGATATAATAGGAAAAGCGAAATTTAGACGAGCCCACCACCGCCTGAAACGCCCCGATGGGGCAGGCACCGGATGCCGCTGGGCAGGAGTAGCAGTTCAGCCCCGGCACGCAGACGGTCTTTCCCGCGCCCTGATACAGTCCGCCTTTGAGGAAATTCGGCAGATGCAGGTTTGTCAATAAGGTTGCCCCTGCCTGGATCCAGCCCCGGAAGCGGGACATGGCCTGTGAGATGCCCGAAACCTTCTTACCCAATGCCCACACACTCCAGACATAATTTGATTGCTTTGCTCAGCACCATCCCGGCTTCGCCGCGCCAGACGCCGAAGCACAGCATGGCGACTCCGGCGAGCAGAAGCGCGACCTGCGCCGCCGCCTTCTTTCTGTGACTCAAGTTTTATCACCCTTTCCGTTTTGTGCTTCCATCATAGCACGGGAGAGATAAAGTCCCTGTTAAGAACAGAAACTTAACACAAACCTTATCTGTTTCTGCTATACTGAAGACAATCGAATGAATAAAGCTTATAAAGGAGGGCTTTCATGCATCTTTTGGTCATTGAAGACGAGCACGCCCTGTGCGAAACCATCGTCCGCAGCCTGCGGCGTTTGGCATACAGTGTGGACTGCTGCTACGACGGGGAGAAGGCGCTGGAGCTTCTTGGTGTGGAGCGCTACGATCTGGTGCTTCTGGATCTGAATCTGCCGGGCAAGGACGGCATGACGGTATTGCGCACGCTGCGCCAGACCGACCGGGAAACGCCGGTTCTGATCCTCTCGGCGCGCGGCGAGGTAGAAGATAAGGTAGAGGGACTGGACGCGGGTGCCAATGACTATCTGGCAAAGCCTTTTCATTTAGCTGAGCTGGAAGCCCGCATCCGCAGCCTGACCCTGCGGCAGTTTACGCAGCAGGACGTGCTGCTGACCTGTGGGGGGCTGCGTTTTGACACCCGTTCCCGTACCGCCTGCGTCAATGGACAGTCTCTGACGCTCACCCGTAAGGAAACGGGCATCCTGGAATACTTGATGGTACACCAGGGACGGCCGGTGAGTCAGGAGGAGCTGATGGATCATGTCTGGGACAACAGCGTGGACAGCTTTAGCAACTCTATCCGGGTACATATCTCCGCCCTGCGCAAAAAACTGCGCGCCGCACTGGGTTATGACCCCATCCGCAACCGCATCGGTGAGGGCTATCTGATGGGAGGGGAGGAGGCATGAGAAAAATTTCCCTGCAATGGCGCATCACACTGATGACCGTCCTTCTCATCGGCGTCACCTGCGTTGCCATGAATCTGCTGCTCTGCTCCTCCGGCGTGTATTATATGGACACGATCGCGAACACCTTGCAAGGCGGCACTGTGATTCTGAATGAAGAAGACATGGTAAGCTTTGATCCGCAGCTCATAGCGCCGGACGAGGAGCTGACCATCGTCGTCGATGGGGCGCAGGGGCGCTTCCGTACCACCAACTGGTACATCACGGCGGCGGTGACGCTGCTCAGCGGCATTCTTGCCTACTTCGTCAGCGGACGCGCCCTCAAGCCTCTGCGCAGCTTTGCCTCGCAGGTGGAGAAGGTGCAGCTGAACAATCTGGCGGATATGAAGATTGATGAAGATGTTCTTCCGGAGTTCCGGCAGTTGAGTCAGTCCTTCAATCAAATGCTGGAGCGGTTGAACAACGCCTTTGCCGCCCAGCGGCAGTTCACTGGCAACGCTGCCCACGAGCTGCGCACGCCGCTTGCGCTGATGCAGGCGCAGCTGGAGCTGTTCTCCGCAGAGCATCCCGACGTGCTGCCGGAAACAGCAGCATTTCTTTCTTTGCTGCGGGAGCAGACGGAGCGGCTGACCCAGATGACAAAAACACTGCTGGAAATGAGCAACCTGCAGCAGGTGGCGCGGAACGAACGGATTCAGCTTGCGCCCATGGTCGAGGAGATCTTCACAGACCTCACGCCGTTGGCGGAGAAGCGCGGCATCACGCTGACGGCAGATGGCGACGGCGTCATGACCGGCAGCGACGCGCTGATCTACCGGCTGCTTTTCAACCTGACAGAAAACGCTGTCAAATACAATCGTCCAGGCGGCTCGGTGCAGGTCACAGTCACGCAGGAGCCGGAAAAGATTCTGATCCGGGTTTCCGATACCGGCTGCGGCATCCCGGAGAAGTATCAGCAGAGCATCTTCCAGCCATTCTTCCGCGTGGACAAGTCCCGCAGCCGCGAGTACGGCGGCACGGGATTGGGCCTTTCGTTAGTCTGGGAGATTGCCGACCTCCACGGCGGCTGCGTATGGGTGGAAACAAGCTCGGAGAAGGGCTCCACCCTTGCAGTGGAGCTGCCGGTGCAAAAGACTTGCGCGTGAAGCTCCGGCAAATGCCTTCACGGACGGTGTCTGAAACAACTCCGTCAACAACTGGCAGTTTGGCCCATCCTATCAAATATCAGAATGGTTTTATCCATCTTTCTCTATGTGATACCGCATAAATGAAGATCCTCTGTTGGCAGCCGACCGGCTCCAACAGAGGATCTTTTCTATCTTTCGTGCGTAGGGTGTATCTGAAAGCTCCTGATCTGCTGAAACAGCTCTTGTGTGGACGGTGGTGTGTAGGTGATTGCATTCGCACCTGCTGCGATTGTCTCCCGAATGGAAGCATTGGATTTGCCGCCAAAGGCGATCAGCGGAACATTTGGATACGCAGCAAATCCCATCACTCTTCCGCCAGATCGGCAACCATCTTGGCATCACTGACTGCCAGAGCAAGCAGGAGCTTGTTTTCCAGCCCGGTTTTTTGCAGCATGTTTGCCACATGGAATTTGACCGTCGACATCTCGCAGCCCATCTCTGCCGCGATGCGCGTGTAAGACAAGCCCCGCATCAGATGCCGCAGGACTTTCAGCTCCGACTTTGTAAATTCCGTGCTTTTTGCCATGCCGATCTCAACCGTCGGAGGCGCGTCCGGAAAAATATGTTCCCCCGCCATCGTTTGCCGGACAACATCCATCAAACGCTTCTGCGTAGAGTCCTTATACCACAGGCTGTCGGCCCCGGCCCTCTTTGCCTCGTCCAGAACAGCGCAGTCGATCAGTGAGGTCACAACAATAATTTTGCTCTTCGGCTGTATCGCTTTGATCTGGCGAACGGCAGTCAGGCCGTTCTCGCGGTTCTCCGTTTGCACATCCATCAAAATCAGATCGACAGAGCTCGTTCGGCACACCTCAACCGCCTGCTTTGCGCCGGGGATAGACGCCGTGATCCGGTATCCGTCCTCGGCACGGAAATAGCTTTCCAGCAAACTGCGGATCATGGTCTGGTCTTCAACGATCATCACTCTCATGCGCTGCTTCCTCCTGTTCCGGCAGACTGAGCATCAGCTTAAAGCGAGGGATGCTCCAAACCTCCATTTTGCCGCCTGCTTCTTCTATCCGTTGACGCAGCATGGAAAGGCCTCCGCCCTCTGTGATCTTTTCCTTCGGCACTGCGCCGTTGTTGGTCAGGACAATCTCCATACAGTCCGGCTTCTGCCAAAAGTGCACATACAATTCTGTGCCATCTGCGTGGCGGACACAGTTTGCCGCACATTCGCAGATCGCCAATGCGCTCAGTGTGCGTATCCACTGCCTTTGCGGCTCATTGCCTGTCAGCAGAACGCTAACGCCTAGCTCTTCCGCGCGTTTTTTCGCCGCCTCCAGCGGTTCGGATTGCGCCGATATCTGGCTGGAGCGATAAAGCACAGAAATGGACTGTTCCCACAGCGCCGCGTTTGCACGAAGTTCCTTCAGGTCCGTGTGCTGGAGCAGCACACGGCGTGCCGCAAGAATACTGTGCCCAATGTCATCGTGCACACGCAGCTTCATTGCCAGCGTCTCTTCCTCCCGGATGATCTCCGGCATCTGCGCAAGCAGCAGCCGAAGCCGCTCATTTGCCTCCGCCAGCTTTGCGTTTTCCGCTTTCAGCTGGTTCTGCTTCCGGATCAGCTCTGTAACGTCTGCGGCAGTGATCTGCGTATAGCGGACGCCCGCTTTTGTTGTGATCTGCTCCTGCGCAAAGCGCAGCGCCTTCCCGTCCGGAAAGCGGTAGATCCGAAGGCGCAGATCCAGACAGCGCACGTTTGCGGGCGGCGCGTGCAGGGCGCTCTGCATCTCTGCAAGCGACTGTATGCCGCCTTTTCGCAGCCAGTTTGCAATGGCAAGCATCCGGCGGTTGATGAGCCGCACCACGCCGTTTTTATCGAAGAAGCAGGCCGCGATGGGCAGACTGTCGAAGCTTTCCTTAATCCTGTCCATACGCCTTTACCCCCTCGATCTTTCCAGCTTCCGCGTCACATATTGCAGTCCGTCCTCATCCTGCTCCCATTCCAGATCTGGAAACCGCGCACGCAGCCCGCAGAGCGACTCCGCCGCTGAAACGCAGAGAGTCACTTCCACCTGTGCGCCGACCTCTACGGAGATCAGCAGCGCACGCAGCGATTCCAGTTCCGTCTCCACGACTGCCTCAAACAGATCGTAGACCTGCGTTGCCTGCTCGACGGTAAGCTGACCGTCCCCCTTGATAATCGTCTTGCAGTCGGCGCCATAGACAATGATATTCTCGGAAGATTCATTGAGACACAGCCGAAGCTCCTGCACACTGATTGCACCGCGCTGCACGCCGACAAAAATCAGGTTGCTTCTACGCTTGATGTAGGTTCCGATGATGATGACCTGCCCGAGCAGGTGTCTGGCTCTGCCGGAATCTTCCGTCTTCTGCAATTCAGCCAGCAGATCCCGCAGCATCGCGATTTGCCGGGCGGTCTGCGTCTCCATCATGTCGTACAGGTGGTTTTCCTCCGTCAGCTTCAGCCATCTTGCGCGCTGTGCATTCTCTGCCGCCAGAACATCGCCGGTATCGCGCAGCTCATCCCTTGTCAGCTCCAGCTCCTTTCGGATCTGATTCAGTGCGGAGATGTCCTCCTTCCAGAACACCCAGCCGCGGCGCAGCTTGTGCCGCTTCAAAAGCGTATCGTCGCCCAGATGGACGGTATCCTGCTGCATCTGCCGCAGCTCACTTTGCGGCAAAGCACCCTGCATAGCAACAGACACATATTGGGAGCAAAATGCACGATCCGTAATCTGGACGGGCAAACTCGTTGCCTCAAAAAGTTCGTCGTATCCGAGGTTGGACTGAATCAGCCCGCATTGAATGCAGCATTCCAGGATGCTCGCAAAGATCAGGCACTGCGACACCGTCATATCGCCCGCAAGCACCCAGACCCAATGGATCTTTTTGACATACGCATAAGCATAGGCCAGCGAAAGCGCAAGCGGAACCAGCGGCAGCCAGCGAATTCTCCTGCTGCGCGGGATGCGGCAGTTTCTTACCATCGAAAGAAGCGCGACCCCCGCGCACAGGGCCTCCCAACCCAGCACGAAGAAATAGCCGCTCTCATACCGATACGCCTGATCCGATAAAACGCCGGACGGGAAGGAAAACACCTGCTGGTGCAGATCATTGGTCAGAACGAGCAGGAGCAGCAGCAGTGTCGGAAGATACAGAATCTTGGTCCACCGCGGCAGCCGAAAATCCTCTCCCTTGCCCAGCGACCGGGAAACAAAGACCGACAGCATGGGGATGAACAGCATCGGGAAATAGTAGAAATACCACAGCCAACGCTCTGCATCCGTGTTTTCAATGGAAAATTTGATTGAGCGAAGAAGAATCCACAGCACCATCAGCACCGAGATCGCCACCAGATAGCGCCGCACCTGCGTCTGCACGATGCGGGTCCACAGGGAGTAGCACCACGCGCTGAACAAAAACACATAGATCCCGCTTCGCAGGTGATTGACAGCCGGAGAATGAAAAATATGCCGGCTTGCATATCGGAGCCACATGGCAAACGCAATGAGCGCCAACACGCCCAGCGCAAACAAGATGCTCTTTTTTGTCGCTTTGCTCATGCCGTATGCCTCCTAACTCTGCACATTCGTATGGATAGTATATCATGCGGACGGAAAAAGGCAACACAGTTTTGTCCCCTTTGCCGAGAGAATCGAGCCAGGCCATGGCCTTTGAAAAAATAATTGCAAACCCTATCCAATCGGCGGGGGCGGAAGGGATCGATAACAGCTAAAATACAAATGGAACATGCAAAAGAAGAGAAAGGCGGTGGAAAAGCACAGATGCGAAGGATTGTACTGGATATGAAAGGCGGACTTCTGGCGGAAGCGGTCATGCAATCGCTTTCGGGATGCGACCCGGATTTTCTTGTCTACCGTTCTTCAAAGCCGGAGGAAACGCTTGCCCTGTGCCGGACCTGCCGTGCCAATGTGTTGGTGATGGAGGTCATCCGACAGGGCATTTGGAAGCTGAGCGAACGGCTCAAGCTCTGCAATGCTGTAAAGCAGCTCGGTTGGGTCTGCAAGGTTCTGCTTCTGGTGGATGAGAATGCGGACGAAATGCTTGCCGCCGATGTGCGTCAGGCTGTCAAAGATCAGCTGGTTGATAATTTTATCTATGCGTCGGTATCGCCGAAGTATCTTGCGGGCGTGATTGATACGCTTTAGAAAGGAGCGGTTATATGCAGGTTGCCATTCAGAAAATGCCGGAAAGTTTGCCGGAGTTTGAAGCGCTTGCGGCGGAAGGCCGCCAGCCGGAGCGCATCTGCGCGTTGTTTCTGTGCGCACTTGCGCTGTTTGACAGGGACAAGGACGCCGGAACTGCCGCAATGAATCTCTTGCGCGGGCCAAGACCCATGACACCTTACGACGTGCAATTTCTGCGCGACCGGCTGCGCGGAAAAGCCTATCTGCCGCTGGCCTATTTTGAAGGTGCGACGCCGGAAAACGGCTATCAGCCGCGGGCGCCATACCGGCTTAACGTGCTGGCAGACCCCAGACCGCAGGATATGGAGCCAGGCTATCTGCGCGTGTTCCTGAAAACGGCGGGCGCAGATTCGCCGCGACCCATGAAGCTGCGGCAGAAGGCCTCGACCGGCCAGTGGTTTTTGTGGGAGTGTTCCAGCATTCTCAGCGGAATCCGTATTCCCGCGGCACAAGACCCGTGGGCATAACAATAGTGAGGAAGGAGATTGATACATACATGGGACTGTTCGATAAGAAATATTGCGACATTTGCGGGGAAAAGATCGGCTTGCTTGGCAACCGCAAGCTGGAAAACGGGAACCTCTGCAAAACCTGTGCCAAAAAGCTCTCCCCCTGGTTCTCCGACCGGCGCAACAGCACCGTCGAGGAAATCAAGGCGCAGCTTGCCTATCGGGAGGAGAACCGGGAAAGGGTGGCGGCCTTCCATACGACCAGAACACTCGGCACGGACACAAAGGTGCTCCTTGACGAGGACGCGGGGAAATTCATGGTGACGCGAGCCAGAAATCTTGCGGAGGCCAACCCGGATGTTCTGGACTTTGCGGACGTGACCGGCTGTAATCTCGACATTGACGAGAGCCGCTCGGAGCTTATGCGGGAGGATAAGGACGGCAAGGA
>OFMP01001338.1_pt1 | contig 13035 bp, 11 predicted proteins | sample 1541841 | NCBI WGS metagenome assembly OFMP01 (sample SAMN04209226, study PRJEB22552) | human gut metagenome | biome: gut; material: feces | host: Homo sapiens | place: USA: Oklahoma
TAAGGAGCGCAGATGTTCTTGCCAGATCCTCTCAGTTCGAGGAGGAATGCAACCTTTTCATCAGTGCTGATTCCTTCAGGATCGTAGATGTATCCGTCCGGTCCGGAGATCGTTACGCACTTAGCACCTAACTGCTGCAGTTTCCAGGCAGCACCCCATGCTACGTTACCAAATCCGGAAATACCAACAACTTTGCCCTTCATGTCTTCGCCGTTAGCCTTCAGCATTTCTTCTGCGTACCATACGATACCGAATCCAGTAGCTTCAGATCTTCCCAGCAGTCCGCCGAACGGGATGCCCTTACCAGTCAGAACGCCTTCATACTTGTCAACGATTCTCTTGTACTGGCCGAAGAGGTAGCCGATTTCTCTGCCGCCTACGCCGATATCGCCCGCCGGTACATCCGTATCAGCGCCGATGTGTCTGTAAAGCTCGGTCATGAAGCTCTGGCAGAACACCATAATCTCGTGGTCGCTCTTGCCCTTCGGGTCGAAATCGGAGCCGCCCTTGCCGCCACCGATGGGCAGGCCGGTCAAGGAGTTCTTGAGAATCTGCTCGAAGCCGAGGAACTTGATGATGCCAAGGTTAACGGACGGGTGCAGACGCAGACCGCCCTTATACGGACCGATCGCAGAGTTGAACTGTACGCGGTAGCCGCGGTTCACATGAACCTTGCCGTTATCGTCAACCCACGGCACGCGGAACATGATCTGGCGCTCCGGCTCGGTGAGACGCTCCAAGATACCGGCAGCCTCATACTGCGGGTTTGCTTCAATGACCGGCTCCAAAGTGGTGAGAACTTCCGTTGCAGCCTGAATGAATTCCGGCTCATTGGAATTCAGCTTTTTAAGGTGTTCCAGCTGTTCGCTTACATAAGACATAACGATCGCTCCTTAGAAAATAGATTGAAAAATAAGAAAAGCACAGGAAACGCAGTTTTTACCTTTAAATCCTGCAAAAAGATCTCCCTTCGGTCTTTCGGGCCTTTTTGCCCGTTTCCTGAAAACGTTTACATTTTACCACAGGTTTTTCGTGTTTTCAATATGTTTTTGCGAAAAATTTCAAAAAAGTTTCAGCACCGCAAAGCGATGAATTTTGAAGGAAACCTGTTTCAATTCTGCAAGTTCACTTTCTTTTGTTGTAAAAGCACCAGTATTCTATCGTCTCATACCCTGAAATTGTACGAATTCTTGCACGGCGGTTTTCGGAAAAAGATTGACATTCGGTGCACTTTTCTATAGAATTAAAGTGTATGATAATGCACGGGAGAAAATTTTGCCGTTTTCGGCTTTTCGCCCGCGCCAAACGCTCAATGAAGAAAGGTATGGTAATGTATTATGCAGAAGACCGAATTACTCTACGAGGGCAAAGCAAAGAAAGTTTACGCAACGGAGAACCCGGATTATTGCATCGTTTCCTATAAAGATGACGCGACCGCGTTCAACGGCCTCAAGAAGGGCACCATCGTCGGCAAAGGCGTTGTCAACAACCGTATGTCCAACTTCATGTTCCAGCTGCTTGAAAAGCACGGCATCAAGACCCACTTTGTAGAAGAGCTTTCCGACCGCGACACCGTCGTGCGCAAGGTCAGCATCGTTCCGCTCGAAGTCATCGTCCGCAACAAGGCAGCCGGCAGTCTCTCTAAGCGCCTCGGCCTTGAGGAAGGCACCCCCATGCGCGTACCGGTCCTGGAGTTCTGCTACAAGAACGACGATCTCGGCGACCCGATGGTCAACAATTACCATATCCTCGCTGCCGGATTTGCAACGCAGGAGGAGATTGATAAGATCAGCTCGATGGCTCTGAAGGTCAACGAGCTCATGCTGGAGTTCTTCAAGAGCATCGGCGTTGATCTCATCGACTTCAAGATCGAATTCGGCAAGACCTCCGACGGCGAGATTATCCTCGCAGACGAGATTTCCCCGGATACCTGCCGCTTCTGGGACATCAACACCCATGAAAAGCTCGATAAGGACCGTTTCCGCCGCGACATGGGCGGTGTGGAAGAGGCTTATGCCGAAATGATGAAGCGCATCGGCCTGAACTGACTGTAAAGCATATAACGAAACGGAGTCCCCGAAAACGCGGAGGCTCCGTTTACGCGGTTTATTGCCGCATTCTCCGTTTGTTATTTATTAGATTAAAGGAAAAGATAAACATGAGAGATACGTATGAATCCCCCCTGTCCTCCCGCTATGCCGACAAAGAGATGAAGTACCTGTTTTCGCCGGACATGAAGTTCAAGACCTGGCGCCGCCTTTGGATCGCCCTTGCAGAGAGCGAAATGGAGCTCGGTCTGCCGGTCACACAGGAACAGGTCGATGAGCTGAAGGCACACGCCGAGGACATCAACTATGAAGTCGCCGAAGAGCGCGAGCGCCTTGTGCGCCACGACGTGATGAGCCATGTGTACGCCTACGGCCAGCAGTGCCCCAAGGCTGCCGGCATCATCCATCTGGGTGCCACCAGCTGCTATGTGGGCGACAACACCGACATCATCGTGATGCGTCAGGGTCTGGAACTGGTGCGCAAAAAGCTGATCGGTGTGTTGGCAAAGCTGGGCCGCTTCGCCGAGGAATACAAGGACATGCCCTGCATGGCCTACACTCACTGCCAGCCCGCTCAGCCCACCACCGTGGGCAAGCGCGCCACCCTGTGGGCCAACGAGCTGGTGATGGACCTGCAGGAGATCGACCACCGTCTTGCTGTTCTGCAGTTGCGCGGTGTCAAGGGTACCACCGGCACGCAGGCTTCCTTTATGGAGCTGTTCAAGGGCGATGCCGATAAGATCCGCGCCGTGGATGCTTCCATCGCCAAGGAGATGGGCTTTGACCCCAAGGCCGTCATTCCGGTGTCCGGCCAGACCTACAGCCGCAAGGTGGATGCCTTCATCCTGAACGCCCTTGCCGGCATTGGCCAGAGCTGCATGAAGTTTGCCACCGACCTGCGTCTGCTGGCTAACTTCAAGGAGATGGAAGAGCCGTTTGAAAAGAACCAGATCGGTTCCTCCGCCATGCCTTACAAGCGCAACCCCATGCGCTGCGAGCGTATCTGCGCGCTGAGCCGCTACCTGATGGTGGATGTGCTGAACCCCAGCTTCACCACCGGCACCCAGTGGTTTGAGCGCACGCTGGACGACAGCGCCAACAAGCGTGTCGCCATGGCTGAGGGCTTCCTTGCCACCGACGCTATCCTGAACATCATGCTCAACGTCACCGACGGCATCGTGGTGTATCCCAAGGTGGTGCGCAGCCGTCTGATGGCAGAGCTGCCCTTCATGGCCAGCGAGAACATCATGATGCAGGCTGTGGAAAAGGGCGGCAACCGTCAGGAGCTGCACGAGCGTCTGCGCCAGCACGCCATCGCCGCCGGCAAGCAGGTCAAGGAAGAGGGACTGCCCAACGATATGGTGGACCGTATTGCTGCCGACCCTGCCTTTGGCCTGACCCGCGAGGAGATCGTGGCGGGCCTTGTGCCGGAGAACTTTGTGGGCCGTGCACCGCAGCAGGTGGAGGAGTTCATCGCCAATGTGCTCAAGCCCATCTTCGATGCTAACCCCGATGCCGTGGAGCAGCACGCATCCCTGAGCGTGTAATAGGGCAGGCCATCAGGGAGCTTTCTCCGCGAACAGCGACGGGTTGCGGCACCCAGCATCCGCTTCGCTATCGCTTGCGTCTTGCTGGCCGCTGCCCCAACAGCTTCTCCCTGTTTTCTGCCGCGGGCAGCGGTCGTCGCTATTGCAAGACTCCAGTCCCGCCCTACCGCCTGCGGCGGCAGGGTCCCACCCCCAGGACATTCGCTGGAGAAACTTCCTGCTGTCCTGCCGGGTAGCTGCAGTAAATATTAAAAGGTCGTCGCCGAAAGGCGGCGGCCTTTTTTGATGCCAGTCCCCCCTTGAGAAAAATCCGCTGTCATGCTACACTGGGAGCATCATCAACAAAGGAGAACCGCGTATGCGATTGGATAAATACTTAGCCGAGACGGCCCAGTGCACCCGCAGCGAAGCAAAGGCGCTGCTTTCCAAAGGGCGGGTGCAGGTGAACGGTGCTGTCTGCAAAAAAGGGGACACCCAGCTCAAAGAAAGTGACACTGTGGCTGTAGATGGCAGAGCGCTCAGCTATCAGCAGTTCGTGTACATCATGCTCAACAAGCCCGAGGGCGTGGTGAGCGCTTCCACCGACAAGCGTGACACCACCGTGGTCGATCTGGTGGGGGATGCCTATCCCCGGCGGCAGCTGTTCCCGGCGGGAAGGCTGGACAAGACCAGCACCGGCTTTGTGCTGCTGACCGATGACGGCACCTTTGCCCACGACATCCTTGCTCCAAAGCGCCACGTCTCCAAGACCTACACTGTGGTGTTGGACACGCCGCTGACCGAGCAGATGCGCACCGGCTTTGCGGCGGGCGTGACCCTTGCCGACGGCACAGCGCTTTCGCCTGCGGAGGTCACAGCCCTTTCTGCCGACGGCTGCACTGTGCGGGTGGTGCTGCGGCAGGGAGTCTACCACCAGATCAAGCGGATGTTCGGCGTGTACGGCGCAGGTGTGAACGGCCTGCACCGGGATGCCATCGGCGGCCTTGCACTCGACCCGGCCCTTGCACCGGGCCAGTGGCGGGAGCTTTCTGCCGAAGAAGTGTCAAAAATTTCCAGCTGACAGGGTCGGCTTTTCACCCGAATTTCAAAAAAGCAACACATTTTTCCGGTAGAATAGGGGGCAGAACCACGCAAAAAGGCACTTTTTTGGTTCAGAATGGCCCCTAAAGATAATATTCACAAGAAAAAACTATCTTTTTTGTTGAAATATGTTGCAAAAGTAAATTCTTTTGTGTAAAATATAAAATGTAATGCAGCTAAATTGTTAAAAATCACGACCGGCTGCCGCTGCGGTTTGCACAAACGAGGAAAAGGGGTATCCATTATGGCCAATAGAGTATTTCAAAGCGTGATCTACCAGATGAAAGACGCGATCAACCGGGTGGTCGGCGTGGTGGATGAGACCGGCGCTGTTATTTCCTGCTCGGAACTGAACCTGATCGGCGAGGTGCGCGAGGGTTTCATGGCGGAGCGTCTGACCGCAGGCGACCGCTTTGTGCGCGATGGCTACACCTATCAGCAGTTCTCCAGCGCCAAGCATAATGATTATGCAGTATTCGTGGAAGGCGTGGACGAGACGGCTGGTCAGTTTGCCGCCATGCTGTCCATCAGCCTGCAGAGCATCAAGCAGTACCACGACGAAAAGTTTGATAAGTCCAACTTTATCAAGAATGTGGTGCTGGATAACATCCTGCCCGGCGATATCTATGCCAAGGCCCGTGAGCTGCACTTTGCCACCGATGTTTCCCGCGTGGTGTTCATCGTGCGTGTTACCAGCGGCGGCGATATCTCCGCCTACGATGTGGTCAGCAGCCTGTTCCCCGACAAGCAGAAGGACTTTGTGTTCAATATCAGCGAGACGGATACCGTGCTGGTCAAGGAGATCCGCAAGGGCATCGACCGCACCGATATGGAAAAGCTGGCTGCCAGCATCGTGGATACCCTGTCCGGCGAGCATTACATCAAGGCTGTGGTGGGCATCGGCACCCCCATCTCCAACGTGAAGGATCTGGCTACCTCCTTTAAGGAAGCACAGATCGCCATGGAAGTGAGCAAGGTGTTCGACACCGAAAAGCAGATCATCCGCTACGATAATCTGGGCATTGCACGCCTGATCTATCAGCTGCCCACCACCGTGTGCGAGATGTTCCTGCGCGAGGTGTTCAAGCAGGGCAGCATCGAAAGCCTGGATCAGGAGACCCTGTTCACCATCCAGCGCTTCTTCGAGAATAACCTGAATGTGTCTGAAACCAGCCGCGGCCTGTTTGTGCACCGCAACACGCTGGTGTATCGTCTGGAAAAGATCAAAAAGCTGACTGGCCTGGATCTGCGTGAGTTCGACGATGCTATCGTCTTTAAGGTAGCACTGATGGTCAAGAAGTACCTGTCCAACAATCCGGCCAAATACTAATAAGCTGCAGGCTCTGCCTGCAGTGCAGAACCGGCCGCTCGAAACCGATGCTGGCCGGTTCTTTTTGCTGTGAAAACAGATTTTAATGTCAGGAGCTAATATTACCCTATGATCGATTTAGAACACGTTTCCAAGGAATATAAACGGGGCGGACCGCTGGCACTGGACGATATCAACCTCCATGTGGACGACGGCGAGTTCGTGTTCCTGCTGGGCCATTCCGGCGCAGGCAAATCCACCCTGCTCAAGCTGCTGCTGCGCGAAGAGCTGCCCAGTGAGGGCAAGGTGACCGTTCTGGGCAAGGATGTTGCCAGCCTGCACCGCCATCAGGTGCCGTATCTGCGCCGTCAGATGGGCATTATCTTTCAGGATTTCCGGCTGATCCCCACCATGACTGTGTACGAGAACATCGCCTTTGCCATGCATGTGACCAACGTCAAGAGCCGGGAGATCAGCGACCGTGTGGAGTACATGCTGGAGCTGGTGCATCTGGAGGATAAGGCCAAGGCCTATCCGGACACCCTTTCCGGCGGTGAACAGCAGCGCGTGGCTGTGGCCCGCGCCCTTGCCCACGGCCCCAAGCTGGTCATTGCGGACGAGCCCACCGGCAACATCGACCCGGAATTGAGCCTGGAAATGATGGAGCTGCTGGAGCGGGTGAGCGAAACGGGCATCACCGTGGTGGTCGTTACCCATGAGCACGAGCTGGTGCGCCAGTTCCACCAGCGCGTCGTCACCCTGAAAAAGGGCCGCATCATTTCGGATGTGCCTGCCGACAAGGAAGCCATCCGCGCACGCGCAGAGCGCAAAGAACGCCTGTTCGAGACCGAGCTGGAACCTGCTGACACCGCAGAAAAGGAGGCGGCCACCGTATGATGAGACCTTCTACCTTCTTTTTTCTGATCCGGCGCGGCATCCGCAATCTGGGTAAGCACTGGGCCATGACCTTTGTGTGCATCCTGTCCCTCAGTGTCTGTATGACCCTGAACACCTTTGCAAGTCTTGCCGAGGTGAACGTGGACAGCATGGTGAACTATCTGGGCAGCCAGAACGAGACCGTGGTCTATCTGGACCCGGAGTGTGATGATGCCACTGCGCAGGCCGTGGGCGAAAAGCTGGCGGCAATGCCCGGCGTGACCAATGTGCAGTTCGTCTCCAAGCAGGACGTGCTGAACACCTACCGCAATTACATGGAAGATTACTCCTCCCTGTGGGATGAGTTTGAAAATGACAACCCCTTCAAGGCCAACTACCGCGTTTCCATCGCGGATCTGAGCCAGATGGAGAGCATGAGCAAGCAGATGCAGGCCATTCAGGGCGTGTACAGCGTTACCGCCCCGGTGGAAATGACCAACGTCTTTGTGCAGGTGCAGCGCTCTGTTACCAAAGTGGGCCGCGGCATCGTGCTGGTGCTGATGGTCGTCAGCATCATCACGGTGGGCAGCACCATCCGCCTGAGCGTGTTTGCGCGCCGCCGCGAAATTGAGATCATGAAGTACGTGGGCGCCACCAACGGTCTGGTCACTCTGCCCTTCGTTGTGGAAGGTCTGGCCATGGGCCTGATCTCCGGCGTGCTCACTGCAGCGATCAGTCTGGGCGGCTACTCCTACATGGTGCAGGCCTCCGACGGTCTGGGCGGCGTGTGGGAAATGATCATGGGTCAGGCACTGGTGCCGGTGAGCGCCGTCTGGTCCACTATCATCCCGTACAGCCTCATCGGCGGTGCCGTTGTGGGTGGTCTGGGCAGTATGTTCTCCATCCGCAAGCACCTGAACGTGTGATCGAAAGGAGCCGCACATGAAAAAAGCACTTCATGCAAAGCCCTTCCGGCTGCAGATGCCCGGCCATACGCCGCGCCATGCACGGCCGGAGCCTGCCCGCAGCAAGCTGCTGCGCGGCGTGAGTCTGTGCCTGGCGGCGGTATGCCTTGCGGCAAGCGTCAGCTTCCAGCCGGCCACGGCAGCCACCAGCATGGCCAGCCTGCAGAACAAGCTGAACAGCCTTTCCAAATCCATCGACCAGCACAAGAAGGAGCTTTCGGACGCAAAGAAAAAGGAAGCTGCTGCAAAAGCGCTGGAAAGTGAGCTGAAGGAGCGCGTGGGCGTCATTCAGTCTCAGATCAGCGTGCTGAGCACCCAGATCGCTGCTGTGCAGAACAACATTGGCCAGACCGAGCAGAAGATCACCGCCAAGGAAGGCGAGATCACCCAGAAGCAGGCCGAGATCGACAGCCAGTGGGGCGATTTTAAAAAGCACATGGCTGCCATGCAAGAGCTGCGCGACGGCGGCAGCGTGGCCATGCTGAGCGCAGTGAATGACCTGTATGAGCTGCTCACCTTCAACGAGGTCATGCAGGATATCTCCATTAAAGATACCGAGATCATGGACAACATGAAGGCTGCCAAGAGCGCTCTGGAAGCAGATAAGGTGGAGCTGGAAGCCCAGCGCAAGGAGCTGACGAGCCAGAAGGCGGAGCTGGATACCCAGAACTACCAGATGAAGGCAAAGCAGAGCGAGCTGAACAGCAGCATTTCTGCGGCGCAGCTTTCTGCACAGGATGCCCAGAAGGCCCAGCAGACGGCACAGGCCGCTATTGAATCGGACGAGCTGAACTATGAGGCCGTCAAGAAAGAGATCCAGAAGCTGATCGCGGCGGCTGCATCCAGTAAGCCGCAGCTGAGCTTTACCGGCTTTGCCTGCCCGCTGAAGAGCTATACCCGCATTTCCAGTGAGTACGGCTGGCGTAAGAATCCGGTGTCCGGCGTCAACAGGCTGCATGCCGGCATCGATCTGGCGGCCCCGGGCGGTACCCCCATCTACGCAGCCGCAAGCGGCTATGTGCAGGTGGCGGGCTGGTCCAGCGGCGGCTATGGCAACTATGTCATCATCTACCACGGCAGCATGTCGGACGGCAATGCCTACAGCACCCTGTACGGCCACATGAGGTCGGTCGCCACCAGCGCAGGCAAGTATGTCAAGCAGGGCGAGTTGATCGGCTACGTTGGCTCTACCGGCAACTCTACCGGCAACCACCTGCATCTGGAAGTCTGGAAGGGCGGCAAAAAGGCCAATGCGGTCAATCCGCGCGGTTATATCCCGTTCCCGCACAACTGAGTGTGTTTATAAGGAGTCTGGTATTCTATGAACGAACAAAAACACAAGCGCTGGCTGCGTATCGGCTGCCTTGTTCTGGCAGGCGTGTTTGCACTCTCGCTGCTGAGCAGTGTGATCATGATGCTGCTGTATTAACAGGGAGGGGCAAGCATGAACCGTAAGATCTCTGTGGGCATGGCTGTCACCATTGTGATCCTTGCCATGACCGTGACCTTTTCCATTACCATGCTCATTGCCATGCGTCTGTTTGACAGCACGGTGAGCAGCGTGAAGGAAAAGGAGAGCATGTACAACAAAGTGGCCGAGGTGGACCGCTATGTGCGCAGCAACGACTACTACACCATTGATGAAACGGTGCTGTACGACCGCCTGACCGCAGGCTATCTGCTGGGTACCGGCGATAAGTACGCCCGTTACTACACCGCCAACGCCTACACCGAGCTGATGAACCAGCAGAGCGGCAAGGTGATGGGCATTGGCGTGGAGCTTGGCATGGACCAGACCGGCTATGCCAGAGTGACCAGGGTGTATGAGGACTCGCCTGCGCAGGAAGCCGGTATCGTGGTGGGCGATTACATCACTGCTATTGACGGCACCGATGTGAAGAGCCTTTCCGGGGTGGATGCCGTGCAGTCCCGCCTGCAGGGCGAAGCCGGCACCATCGTCAATGTTACATGGCTCGACAGCAAGGCTGCTTCCCGGACGACGGATCTGACCCACTCCGGCTACACCAGCACCACCGTGGACTACCAGATGCTGGACAGCGTGGGTTACATCAAGATCCGCCAGTTCGACGGCAGCACGCCCAGCGAGCTGGACTATGCCATCCGGTCTCTCACTACCAGCGGTGCCCAGAGCCTTGTGTTTGACCTGCGAGATAACGGCGGCGGCGTGTTGGATGATGCCATCAGCTGCATCGACCTGATCGCCCCGGAAGGCACTGTGGCCTATGCCGAGGATAAGAACGGAAACCGCACCATCATTGGCAGCAGCGACGATGAGAGCAAGGTGGAGCTGCCCATCGTCTGTCTGGTCAACGGCAACACCGCCAGCGCAGCAGAGCTGTTTGCTGCCAGCCTGCGCACTATGAACGGCGCACGTCTGGTGGGCACCACCACCATGGGCAAGGGAACCATCCAGAGCAGCCCGCAGCGCCTTTCGGATGGCAGCGCCGTGAGCATCACGGTGGCAAAGCTCATCTGCGGCGACGGCTCCTGCTTTGATGGCACCGGCCTGAGCGTGGATGTGGAGCGTGCCCTCAGTGCCGAAGAGACCACGAATTTCTACGATTATACCCCCGAGGATGACCCGCAGATCCAGCGTGCGGTCAGCGCAGCACAGCAGCTGAGCGGTACCACGACTCTGGGCGGTGTCAACGAAGCAGCTTCTTCGGCTGCTGCTTCCGAAGAAGCCGACAGCGCTGCCACTGAGCCGGAGAACGCTTCCTCTGAGGAAACGGCTTCCTCCACCGAAGCAGAAGCCGGCGGTGAAGCAGCATCCAGCGCAGAATAAAGGGTAAAACCGGCAGAAATGCTGCATGGGCTTCTTCTTGTAAAAAGGGACCCGGTTTATTGCGGTGCTGTTTGCCGTACGCATGTTCCTTTCTTGAAACGGCTTTTGATCGCGCCCGTAGGGCGCGGTGATGCCGCCTGCCGTACCGACTCCTCACGTGAAAAGGCGTTTTGGAGCGCCCCGCAGCGCTCCCGTTTACCGTACCGACCCCTTCTCGTGAAAATGCAACCCAGCCAGACCCGCAGGTCTGGCTGGGTTGCCATATTATAATAATATTTCCGCTGAATATGCCCAAAGCGATGCGGAGGGCATTCAAATCGTACTATGAAAAAGGATGGAATCTATGCCCGAACTGACCGACCTCTCGGTGATCCGCGCCCTGTGTGAAAAATACGATTTTGCACTCTCCAAGGGTTTTGGACAGAACTTTATCATCAACCCGGGTCTGCCGCCCAAGATCGTGGATGCCAGCGGCGTGGATAAGCGCTATGGTGTCATTGAGATCGGCCCCGGCATCGGTGTGCTGACTCGGGAACTGGCAAAGCGCGCCGCCAAGGTGGTGTCCATTGAAGTGGACGAACGCCTGCCGCCGCTGCTGGCCGAAACGATGGCCGGAGTGGACAATTTTAAACTGGTATTACAGGATGTACTGAAAGTTGACCTGAAGGCTCTTATTGCGGAAGAGTTCCCCGGTATGCCGGTGGCTGTGTGCGCTAACCTGCCCTACTACATCACCAGTCCCATCGTCATGAAACTGCTGGGCGACCGCCTGCCCATTGAAAGCCTGACCGTCATGGTACAGAAGGAAGCTGCCGACCGTCTGGCTGCTGCGCCCGGCACCCGTGCATCCAGCGCCATCAGCTGCGCGGTGAGCTACTATGCCACCTCCAAAATGATGTTCACCGCTGCGCCCGGCAGTTTTTACCCGGCCCCCAAGGTGACCAGCGCCGTGGTGCGCATGGAGATCCGTCCGCAGCCCGCTGTGCAGGTGGAGGACGAAGAAGGCTATTTTGCGCTGGTGCGTGCCGCCTTCGGACAGCGCCGCAAAACGGCTGCAAACGCCATTGCCAGCGGCTTTGGGATGCCCAAGGACGCGGTGACAGCCGCCATTGAAGCCGCCGGTTTTGATGCCCGCATCCGCCCGGAAGCCCTCACACTGGAGGATTTTGCAAAGATCCAGCAGGCCCTTGCCCGCTGAAGCAGCCCGCTGCTCAAAAAAGAATACAACAGACTTTGAACCCCACAGGAGCCGTCCGCGGTTCCTGTGGGGTTTTTATGATAATAGAATCGAATGGTTCGATTTTATTATCGATGTATTGCGTTGAAAATTCCTGGTATCAAAACGTGATACAACAGAAAAGAATGCTAAAAGCAGACGAAAGCATGAACTGATGGCAATGGCACCTCATTTGTTAAACGGTATAGTATACTGTTTGAGGAATGGGTTGTTTTTTTTTGCGCGCCAAGAAGATATTGACAAGCCGCGCGTTTTTTGGTATTCTATCAAAAGACCGCTTGGTCCATGCTGGTGTGGCGCAATGGCAGCGCAACTGATTTGTAATCAGTGGGTTGCAGGTTCAACTCCTGTCACCAGCTCCAAGAAAGATCCTGCGATATACCGTCAGAACGGCGGCGTGTATCGTGGGATTTTTGCTTTTCTATGCGTTGTGAAACGCCCGGAAAGTGCGACAGCTCGGCAGGTTCGTCTCTGTCGGCACAGCAGCTCCCCACAAGAAAATCCCACCAGAAACGGCGAAGATCGTCATCCGGTGGGATTTTTTATGTCATTATGCCGCTGCGCGGCACGCACTTTCAGCCCTTCGGCAAAGACGGGCATACCCGGCGCTTTCACTTTTGCGGCAATGGGGTCGGTTCAAACCGGCGCAGCTTGCTGCCATCCAGTCCGCACAGCGGCTGACCGGTGGTGTGCGCCAGCGTGCAGGCGCTACCCGCCACATCGCCCATGTCAATGACCGTGGGCAGGATGCGGACACTGGCCTGCATCAGGAAGGTGGTGGAAATGCAGCGGCCCGCCACGATCAGGTTCTCGGCTTCGTCTGTGACCATGCTGCGGTAAGGGATCTCGTAGTAATCGCCGTGCTGGTAGGTGTTCTGGTGGAACAGTCCCTTTTTGTTGGAGTGCACATCAATGTACCAGTCCCCCTTGACCAGACCATCCGGGAAGCGCGCCTGCCGGGTGTAGTCTTCCTCGGTCAGCAGGTAGTTGCCCTTGAGCCGCCAGCTCTCGCGCACGCCCAGCATGTCCGCTGTCTGCAGCAGATAGCTGTGCGCAAAGCCCGGCATCTTTGCCTGCAGAAAACGCACCAGACGGCCGATCTTCTCGTGTCCCTCTGCAATGGCGGCAGAGCGGGCCAGTGCATCGGTGTTCTGCTTCAGGCTGGGG
>OFMP01001342.1_pt1 | contig 13023 bp, 9 predicted proteins | sample 1541841 | NCBI WGS metagenome assembly OFMP01 (sample SAMN04209226, study PRJEB22552) | human gut metagenome | biome: gut; material: feces | host: Homo sapiens | place: USA: Oklahoma
ACAACATGTGTACCCTCTCTTACATAGAAACGGTACGAATACGGGGTTACGGTATCCGCTCACTGTAGTCAGGAGCGGCCCGCATTCCGGAAGTCCTATGAAGGAAAAAACCGGATTAACCTTGATTGCTGTATCTTCCTTATTTGAAAAAGCAGAAGGTGCAGGAATGGAAATTATATCCTTTTTATCAACCCGGTAACATTACTTTTCGTTGAACATAGAAACACACACACACGAACATTGGTTCGCCCTAAAAGTATTTTATAACAAAGTTTTCGAGATTGAGGATATATTGAAAAAAGACAAGATCGAGACTTACATTCCTTGTGAGGAAACCTTGATGGAACGTAACGGCATAAAGAAGAAACTCCGTCGTCCGGTCATTAATTCGCTTATGTTCTTCCGTTCAACCGTTTGTCGTGCTTTGGAAGTACAGCGACAATTCACCAATAAGGTAATCCTATATACAAGACAGAAGGGATTGAAAAGACTTCCCCTTGCCATTCCTGATCGGGAAATGAACATTTTCATGCTGGTCACCTCGTCCGGCGAGCAGGGAATGGAATATTTCGGGGAGGACAATTCCAAGTTTCAACAGGGAGAACGTGTACGGGTCATTGACGGAAAGTTCAAGGGAGCGGAAGGGGTTATCTGCCGGATTAGGAAGAATCGCCGTTTGGTGGTCACCGTCCAAGGCGTATGCGCCGTGGCTACTTCCTATATTCCACAAGCCTTTCTACAACGGATAGGGCAAGATTAAGAAAATCATCAAAAGAATCATATAGTGGACATTCTTCATTTTATCGAATTTGCCTTTATAGTCATAGTCGGCTGGACATTGAGTGCGATGGTCCTGCCTCGCATTTCGTTGGTCTCTTTCCGACGTCGCCTGTTCGACTCAGTGGACGAACGTAAGTTGCATACTGCCCATATACCAAGGTTAGGCGGTATCGCCTTTTTCCCTTGTATCACAGTTACGGTTTCGCTTGCCATTATCGGTTACAACCTTTGGCAGGGCTATAACATACTCGACATGGACTTGACGAACCGTCTGCTTTCCATGCTCTGTTGTCTGTTCATACTTTATCTTATAGGTATGATGGATGACCTTATCGGTGTACGTTACCGTTCCAAATTTGTAGTGCAAATACTTTGTGGCATACTGTTGGTGATTTCCGGGTTATGCTTCGACAACCTATACGGGTTGTTCGGTATTTATGTCATACCTTATTACATAGGAGTGCCGTTCACAGTATTCGTCATCGTCTATATCCTGAACGCCATCAATTTGATAGACGGCATTGACGGACTTGCCTCTGGGTTGAGTATTATCTCATTCCTCGCTTTCAGCTGCATGTTCATCCATTTGCAATGGTGGATGTATGCCTTTATCAGTCTAGCTGCTTTCAGTGTGTTATTGCCGTTCTTTTATTATAACGTATACGGTAAGATATATCGGGGACGCAAGATCTTTATGGGTGATACCGGTTCGCTCACTATCGGGATGCTGCTGGCAGTGATGGTCATCCGTCTGAGTATGTCCGATCCAGTGAAAGAGAGTGCCTTTCCCGGTAGCATTGTGATAGCTTTTTCTTTTTTGATTGTACCAATGCTTGATGTGATACGTGTGGTTATTCACCGGTTGCGTAACGGTAAAAATCCATTTCTTCCAGACCGGAATCATATCCACCATAAATTTATAGCCTTAGGAATGTCCCAACGTAAAGCTATGGTAAGCATTATTATTATGGCAGCTTTTTTTGCATTGGGAAATTGTTTTTTGATTCATTGCCTTTCCGTAACAAACTTGTTTCTGTTGGATGTGGCTGTTTGGACGGTGATTCATTGCTACATAACTATGAAAATCAAACGAAAACATAAAGTAGAATAATTAACTGTACAGAAAAAAAATCAGATATGAAATTTCATTTAATTAAATTATGTTTCTTGTGTGTCTTATTGGTGTCCTGCAATACCTCCAAAGAAATTGTCTATTTTCAAGATATCGTAGTTAATCAACCCGAGGCGATTATCGGGGCACGGGATATTACCGTACAACCCAAAGACCAGATTTCCATTATGGTGTCCAGTAAGGATCCGCAATTGGCGGCTCTGTTTAATTTGACACGGGTGCAATACCGTGCCGGATCTTCTGATTTACGTTCTGGCAACATCAATGGAGAAATATCAGGTTACACATTGGATGATAAGGGGAACATTGATTTTCCTGTTGTCGGAACATTGCATATTGCCGGTATGACCAAGAGCCAGATTGCCACCCTGGTAAAAAAAAGGCTGATGGAAGAGAATCTGGTAAACGATCCGGTAGTTACAGTTGAGTTTATGAACCTTTATTTCTCCGTGTTGGGCGAGGTGAAAACTCCAGGTAAATATGCCATTACAAAAGATCAGATTACCCTTTTGGAAGCCATCAGTATGGCGGGTGACCTAAGCATCTACGGAAAGCGAGATGCGATATTTGTCATCCGTGAAGAAAACGGCGAGCGTGTAACCCATTGGGTGGATATCCGCTCGAAAGATCTGTTTAATTCACCGGTGTATTATCTGAAACAGAATGATGTGGTGTATGTACAGCCCAACAAGGTACGTGCCGGACAAAGCACCATTAATGAGAACAGTGTAAAATCGGTATCGTTGTGGATCAGTATCGGTTCGCTCCTATCCTCGCTGGGTGTTTTGCTGTTCAAGTAATGTATTGAATTTTATTTTATAAGATATTAAAGAGAGCCAAAATGATAAAGAATAGAACGAACACAGGCAAACCTACCGATGATTTTATACGGATACAAGATTTATGGGGTATGTTTATCCCGAAATGGTATTGGTTTGCCACTTCCTTGTTCGTTGCGTTGGCAACGGCATCATTATATTTGTTGAGTACTCCTAATGTCTATACCCGGACGGCTGCCATTTTAATTAAGGATGACTCCAAGAACAATTCTCCGGCAAGTGCAATGAATGAGTTTGCAGATATGGGTATTTTTAAATCAAACACCAATATCAACAACGAACTGCTCACCTTGAAATCCCCTACGCTGATGACAGAGGTGGTGAAGCGTTTGGGGCTAAATGAGATATATACTATTCGTAGGGGCTTAAAAAGAATAGAATTATATAAATCAAGCCCGATATTGGTGACTTATCTTTTTGATAATAAAAAAAGTGTAAGTTTTGATATAGAAGTTGGTGCACAAAACAAGTTTTATCTTTCAAACTTTATCGTTGCTGGAGAAGAAACTGGGGAACGGTTTGAAGGAATTATAGGAGATTCCATTCAAACATCAGCAGGAACATTGGCCATCAGCTTAACTTCTCAATATGAGAATTTTTTTACAGGCAGCACTATTCAATATAGTAAAGAACCGGCTGATATGGTGGCAGACAGCTATACGCAAAAATTGTGGGCTGAATTAGGCAATGAAGATGCCACCATTATTAATTTGAGCATTGATGATGCTTCTGTGCAAAAGGCAGAAGATATTTTGAATACACTGATTGAGGTTTATAACGAGAAATGGATCCAGGACAAGAACCAGATAGCAGTAAGTACCTCACGGTTTATCGGTGAACGTTTGGGCGTGATTGAAAACGAATTGGGTCATGTGGATGAGAACATCTCCAGCTACAAGAGTGAACATCTGTTGCCGGACGTACAAGCCGCTTCCAGTCTGTATATGAGCCAGTCTGCTGAGAATAAAAAAGAAATTCAGACACTCACCAACCAGCTTGCGACGGCTCAATTTATTCGCCGCGAATTGGGGGGGAAAGAGATGAACCAGCCTTTGCCAACCAACTCCGGTATAGCTAACGTAAATATCGAAAGTCAAATCGGAGAATACAACAAGATTGTGTTGGATCGTAACCGGTTGATAGCTAACAGTAGCGAGAAGAACCCGTTGGTGAAAGATTTGGGAAACTCTATGCAGAGTATGAAGCGTACCATTTTGCAATCAGTTGATAATCTGATTGTATCACTGAATACCCAGATACGCAGTATTCGTCAACAGGAAGTGGCGACCACTCAACAGTTAGCTTCTAATCCGAGTCAGGCCAAATACTTGTTATCGGTAGAACGTCAACAAAAAGTAAAGGAAGAGTTATACCTATATTTGCTCCAGAAGCGTGAAGAGAATGAACTGTCACAAGCGTTTACCGCTTATAATACGCGAATGATTACAGCTCCACGTGGCAGTGCTTTACCAACGGCACCAAATAAGAAAAACATTTTATTGGTGGCTCTTGCTCTCGGGCTTTTAGTACCGGCAGTTATTATCTTTATGCAAGAAAACATGAACACCAAGGTTCGGGGTAAGAAAGATTTGGAGAATTTGAGTGTGCCCTATTTGGGTGAAATACCGTTATATTTCCGAAACAAAAAAAAGAAGAATAAATTTTCGGAATATGCAATTGTGGTGGAAGAGGGTAACCGGAATATTATCAACGAAGCTTTTCGTGTGCTTCGCTCCAACGTGGACTTTATGAAAAGCAAGAATACCGAGCAGAAAGTATTTATAGAAACCTCTTTTAATCCGGGTAGTGGAAAAAGTTTTCTGTCCATGAACATCGCCATGAGTTTTGCCATTAAGGGAAAAAAAGTATTGGTGATAGACGGGGACTTGCGACATGGAACGATTTCGGCTTATGTAGGGTCGCCTAAGAAAGGTTTAAGTGACTACTTGGGAAACAAGGAAGTCGTTTGGAACGAGTTGCTTGTGATAGACAAAAAGTATCCTAATCTGCATATAATTCCAGTAGGAACCATTCCTCCTAATCCGACGGAATTGTTGGAGGATGGAAGTCTGGCAACCTTGATGCAAGACTTACGCGATGAGTATGACTATATCTTTATTGATTGCTCGCCGATTGATATTGTGGCAGATACACAAATAATCGAGCAATATGCCGACCGGACACTCTTTGTGGTACGGGCGGGATTATTGGACCGCTCACTGTTACCTGAATTGGAAAGTATTTATCAAGAAAAGCGGTTCAAAAACCTTTCGGTGATATTGAATGGTACGGAAAGTACAGGTGGACGCTATGGTTACCGCTATGGTTACTACAATGGATATGACTCTTATTACGGCAACACAAAATAGAGGGGTATTCCAAAATAAACAAGGAAACTGTTTGCTATTATTCCCAACAGTCAACAGAAATGTGTTTTTTCCGACAGAAAAAAGTATTAGCGGAAAGCGGTTTTTTCCGTGGTTTCACTGATTGCCACAGCCATCTTCTTCCCGGGGTAGATGATGGGGTGAAAACGTTGGAAGAGTCGTTGGCGATATTGGAAGAAATGGAACGTTTAGGCGTTCGTAAGGTTTGGCTTACCCCCCATATAATGGAAGACATACCCAATGAAACAGTGGATCTGCAACAGAAGTTCCAAGAATTAAAGCAAATGTATCATGGAAAGATCGAATTGGCTTTGGCAGCGGAATATATGATGGATAACCTTTTTGAGGAACGGTTGGAAAAGGATGACTTGTTACCCTTTGAGGAAGGAAAACATTATCTGTTAGTGGAAACCTCTTATTTCAATCCACCAATGGGATTACTGTCTATTTTGCAACGCATCCAAAAGAAAGGTTATCATCCTTTGTTGGCCCATCCGGAACGATATGAGTATATGCAAATGATGGATTATAAAACGTTAAAAAAGAGCCAAATTTCTTTTCAATTAAATATACCGTCATTAGTCGGAATGTATGGTAAGCACATAGAGAAGAAAGCGAAGATATTATTAAAAGCAGGAATGTATGATTTAGGAGGAAATGATGTTCACTCCCTTATTTTTTATGTGACAACTTGTAAGCAAAAAATAGACAATCTGTCTTTCTTGAAAAATGTGTGTAAAATATAGCGTATTTACATTCGGGAAGACTTTGCCCTAATATGTGTTTTTTTATGTAAATGAATGATTTAATATTTAATACAAAGATAAATGAAAGCATGTTTCATGGGCTTGGGTTACATCGGACTACCTACAGCCATTATTGCCGCAAAGCACGGCATTCAAATAACAGGAGTTGACATTAATCCTCATGTAGTGAAAATGACCAATGCGGGACATTTGCACATCATTGAACCTGGCATGGAGGAAATGTTACAGGAAGTAGTGAAAGCTGGCATGTTGAAGGCTTCGGTTACACCGGAAGTCAGCGATGCATACTTCATGGTGGTCCCAACCCCGTTCAAGGGAAACCACGAGCCGGATGTGAGTTACGTGGAAGCGGCTACACGTGCCGTATTGCCGTTACTGAAAGAAGGGGATCTTTATGTAATAGAATCCACTTCACCTGTAGGAACTACAGAGGCTATGGCACGCATCATTTTTGGTGAACGTCCGGAATTGGAAAGTAAGATTTTCATAGCCTATTGCCCGGAGCGTGTATTGCCAGGTAATGTGATCTATGAATTGGTACACAACGATCGGGTCATCGGTGGTTTGAATCCTGAATCTACCGAAAAGGCAATAGCATTCTATTCGCAATTTGTGCAGGGCACACTTCACAAGACTAACTGCCGTACAGCGGAAATGTGTAAGCTGACGGAGAACTCCAGTCGCGATGTACAGATAGCTTTTGCCAATGAACTTTCGCTTATCTGCGACAAGGCTGGTATCAATGTTTGGGAACTTATTAACCTTGCCAACAAGCATCCGCGTGTAAATATCCTGCAACCCGGTTGCGGTGTAGGAGGTCATTGTATTGCGGTAGATCCATACTTTATCACTGCTGATTTCCCGGCAGAAAGCAAGTTAATCAGCGATGCACGTGATATTAACAACTACAAGAGTTTCTGGTGTGCTGAAAAGGTGAAGAACGCCATGTTGAAGTTTGAGTTGAAGAATCATCGTAAACCAGTTATAGCCATGATGGGATTGGCATTCAAACCAAATATTGACGATTTGCGTGAAAGTCCGGCGAAGTATATTACCACGAAAGTGATGCAGAGCTGCAACAATGCCGACATTTTGGTCGTAGAACCGAATGTAAAAGAGCACAACGTGTTTAAGCTGACTAACTACTGCGAAGCCTACGACAAGGCAGACATCGTGGTGTTCCTTACGGCTCACAACGAGTTTAAAGAGCTATCTTGGAGGAAGGATAAAATGATATTGGACTTTTGTGGAATATTCAAGAAATAATGGATATTTCTAAATAAGTGCAAATACAATTATCACCGAAACTAATGAAAATTGCACATAAAATAGTTCAAGTACCGGAAATGAAATTTTTATTAAGACCTTTTATACACAATGTAAAAAGGAATAATCAAAATATACATGAGATTTTCCAGGAAAAATCTCATGTATATTTTCGGAGTTTGATAAGATTTTGCCACAAAACAATATCTTTTGCAGCGTATTTACCAATATATTATTGGGGGCGGTTCGTAAAAAAATATCAAAAGCGTTTCGATATAATAATCACCAGTGCCTGATACAAGAATTATGCATCCAAATTAAAATATATACTCGAAAAAATAGGAATTTATGTTTATCCGAAGATTTGAAGTGTTAGCTGGAAATAAGACTTGTGAAGAAACATACAGGAAACGTCATATCGACATAGAATATATCTTACATATATGAAGACTATCCATCATGTCTGTGTGATTTTGGTTACGTTGACGGTACGGTATCGCATTTAGAATTGATGAAAAAAATTCGGTTGGGCAAAATTGGAAGAATCGAATTCCCTATCAGTCACGAAATAACACATTTTTTCGAAAACATAGAATCAACGTATTGGCTAATACAAATGAATGGATCTTGCAAGATATGAACTACTATATAACTTCCTATTCAGACTTTCACGACGATGACACAAAGCCAAGGATGTTTGAATAGAAAGAGGGTAAGGCGATATTAATGCATAGTGAGTATGAGGAGAAGTGGAATATTATTCCTGTATAAAATTCTTTTAGATAATCCTATTATTAGGTGATTTTAGGTTTCAAGATATGAAAGGGTTGAGTTTTATTAAGTCATCTTCAGGCAGAACTCAAAAGGCACAAAAGAATATTTTGGGGATGTTGCTCATAAAAATTTGCAACATCATTATTAATTTGGCTTATGTTCCATTGTTGATTAATAGTTTGAATCAAGATAGATATGGAATATGGTTGACAATTACTACAATTGTTTCTTGGATTGCATTTTTTGACATTGGGTTAGGTAATGGTCTGAGAAATAAATTGGCGGAATCAATTGCTTGTAAAGATGAAATAAATGCTCGAAAATATGTGAGTACTACTTATGGTGCAATGGGAATCTTATGTTTCTTGTTCTTTATCATAGAGGCCTGCATTGTTCCATTTTGCAATTGGAATAGTCTGCTAAACGCTCATTCGATTCCTAATGGTGAACTTACATTATTAATGTTATGGGTTCTTTCAAGTTTAGCATTTCAAATGCTACTAAAACTTCTAAATTCTGTATTGTACGCTTTACAAAAGCCGGCATTATCCTCATTGATATTGATGCTTAGTCAATTGTTCGCTTTCATTGGAATTTTTATTTATACAAATGTTTGCAATGAAGTTTCTCTTTTGAAATTGGGAATGATTATATCAATGGCTCCAGTCGTTGTATTGATGATTTTTTCATTGATACTGTTTAGAAAAATGATACCCCAATATATGCCAACCCCCTCTTTCTTTGAGCGTTCTAAAATAAAAGAGATTGTTATTCTTGGGAGTAAATTCTTTTGGATTCAATTGACGACTTTATTATTATTTCAGTCAAACAACTTGATAATCGCCCATACTTGTGGAAATACTTCTGTGGCTGAGTATAATATTGCCTACAAATACATTGGTTTGATAGAGATGGCCTTTATGATTATCATGACTCCTTTTTGGTCTGCTGCCACTGATGCTTATGCGAGAAAGGATTATCAATGGATTAAAGGAATATTAAAAAAACTACAATTCATTTCATATATAATGATTGCCGCTGGAGGAGTTTTGATTTTATTATCAGATTTTGTATACAAATGGTGGTTATCATCAACTATCAAACCCGATAAATCATTAATGTTTCTTCTATTATTGTATTTCTGCATCCAATTATCATGGGCTAGATATGGGAGCATAATCAATGGTATTGGGTGTGTAAAGCTCCAATTCTATATTACAATGATAGAGGCTTTTGTGCATATTCCATTGGCTTTATTGCTTGGTACTTATTGGGGTGTAAAAGGAGTAATTATTTCACTTATTATATCAACATTTGCCAATACTATTTGGCCTAAGATACAGATCAAAAATATTTTTTTAGGAAAACGAAGTATATGGGTAAAGTAAATTCTATTACAAAGCTAGAAATAGCGATATTTGTTTTTCTCACTATGATGATATCAGGAGCATCGTCCATTGCTAGTAATGATTTTATTAGAATTATAGTTGTGGGATTATTAGCTCTTTATAGCTTTATAAATCATAAGAATTTATATAATAATATTCTTTTTTATTTATTAAGTGGATGGATTTTAATAAACCTAATATCCTCATTATATTTTGGTAAAAATATAGATTTTTTTCCTTTTATAGGAAAAATTGTTTTGATCTATCTTGCATATTTATGTTTATCTTGTTGCAAGGATAACTTTTGGGATAAATATGAGCAATTTTTGTATAAACTGGCGTTAATTTCTACAATATTTTATATCTTATCCTTGTTCTTTCCCAGTATGTTTAATAGCCTTACTTCTGTATTCCGTCCTTTTACCGCTGATATTTTTTATCAGAAGGAGTCTCAGAAATACTATTTCTATGCTTTCTTTTTTACATATATGGGTAATGGAAACTTCAGGAATAGTGGTTTTATGTGGGAACCGGGTGCATATGCGATGATTTTAAATATCTTGATTGCATATAATATATGTCGACAAGGTTTTCAATTGAATAGACACATTAAGGTATATACTATAATCCTTTTAACTACATTTTCCACAGCAGGATATTTGGCATTTTTTATCATTTTGCTACTGTTTCTTTTGAAAGGACAAAATATTTATATAAAAGCACTTATTCTTATCTGTACTGCTTTTTCAATAGGTTGGTTGATGAATGCAGACTTCCTTCTTCCAAAAATCGAAGAATTTATATCCTCCGCACAAAAGGGAATAGTACACCATCAAGGTTACAGGAAACTATATGAAGCCAATAGAATCCTTTCTTTCAAATTGTTGACGGATAAATTTTTGATGTTTCCAATAGGTTGGGGTTGCGTCCAAGATACAACTTCATATATGGCTTTGAAACATATTGTTACTGTTAATGGCTTGGGAAACACATTAGTGACATGGGGTATTTTCGCATTCTCTTTTTTTATGTACTCGATTGGTAATTTTTTCTATCAATATAGGCAGTCAATTATTATTGTTACACTTTCATTATTAGTAGTATGTATTAGTTTTTTTAGTAATCCTATAGAAAATAACATACTACTCTATTTGTTAATTTTATCTCCTTATATCGTAGAATTTAATTGATAAAACATGAATATTGGCATTATTTGTAAATACCCTATTCCGTATGGAATGGCAGCCACAACACGTATCTTCTCATATTCTAAGGGCTTATTAGAATGTGGTGATAAAGTTGATGTATGGTCAATTGCACCTAATAATTTTAACGCGAATAATAATAATGAAGGCGTTTTTAATGGTATATCATATTTTTATTCATTCAGAAGCAAACGATTTAGTAATAAGCTATTCCATGCATATGAAATGATTTATTCTCTTTTTATCTTAGGTGTAAAATTACATAAAAGAGATAAAATTAGAAGATATGACGTGTTTATTATAAGCTCAGATAGTCTCATTTGCCTGCTGTATATGAGGGTATTAAATATATTATTTAAGAGAAAACTTATTTTTATTTTTGATGAGTATCCAACACCTATTAGAGGTAAATTAAAGAATAAAATACCATTTTGGAAAGAAGTGATTTATCGTGTTATTTTAAGTAAATATTCAGGATATATTTCCATGACCGAAAATTTATTGAAATATTATAAAAAAATCACAGACAATCCAGGTATTATAATTTCATCCATTACCGATGTCAATCGATTCCATAATATAATAAAAAAGCCTATAAATAAAACTAAGAAATTAATTTATATGGGAAATATGGAATTATCAAAAGATAATGTAGACAATATTTTGTACGCTTTATCTATCTTGCTAAGAGATAATTATGATGTTCATTTGTATCTTTTTGGAAAACCAAATTTAAAAGATAAATCTATATTGGAAAGGATTATTGAGCAAGAGGGATTAGCAAACAACACAAGTTTTAGATTTGCTCAATATAATGATGTTCCAAAGATTCTATCAGAAGCAGACATTTTAGTTTCCTCCCAACCTGTGACTGTTCGTGCAGACGGAGGATTCCCAACTAAATTGGGAGAATATTTAATGTCGGGTACTCCTGTATTATCAACCAATGTTGGAGAAACATCAAAATACTTTAAGGATGGCGAACATATGTATTTTGCAAAACCAGAATCGCCATTGGATTATGCTAACAAGCTCAAATATATCATAGATAATTATGAGAAAGCATTAGCTGTTGCTAAAAAAGGGAAAATGCTAATAGAGCAATCGTATTCTCATATATCTGCTGGAGAAAAGATGCATAAATTTTTAAAATCATTATAAATAGTATGTCAGTATTCAAAGACAAAGTCCTGTTAATTACAGGCGGTACGGGTTCCTTTGGGAATGCTGTGCTACGTCGTTTTCTTGACAGCGACATCAAGGAAATCAGAATTTTCAGTCGTGATGAGAAGAAGCAGGACGATATGCGTCACCGCTTGCAGAATTCTAAGGTGAAGTTCTATATCGGTAATGTCCGCAACAAGACTTCTGTAGATATTGCTATGCGTGGTGTTGACTACGTTTTTGCCGCCGCCGCTCTCAAGCAGGTGCCGAGTTGTGAGTTTTTCCCTATGGAGGCTACTCGCACTAATGTTCTCGGTACTGGAAACGTTCTTCTTTCTGCTATCGAGCATGGGGTAAAAAATGTTGTGGTCCTTTCTACTGATAAGGCAGCTTATCCTATCAATGCTATGGGTATCAGCAAAGCACTTATGGAGAAGGTTGCGATTGCTAAGGGTCGTGAACTTGGCGAGGGTGCGGCTACTACCATTTGTTGCACTCGTTATGGTAACGTTATGGCAAGCCGCGGTTCTGTTATCCCTTTGTGGGTTGAGCAGATGATAGAGGGTAATCCTATTACTATCACTGATCCGAATATGACCCGCTTTATGATGACTCTTGATGATGCTGTTGATTTGGTTATATACGCGTTTACCCATGGTCATAATGGTGATCTTTTTGTCCAAAAGGCTCCTGCCGCTACTTTGGAGACTCTTGCTACCGCACTGAAGGAAATATATTCTAAGGTTGATCCGAAATATGGAGATACTGAGGTTCGCGTTATTGGTACTCGCCACGGTGAGAAACTTTATGAGACTCTTGTCACTCGCGAGGAGATGGCTAAGGCTATTGATATGGGCAATTATTACCGTATTCCTTGTGATAACCGTGACTTAAATTATGACAAGTTCTTCTCTGAGGGTGATGAGGTGGTTTCTCGTATTGAGGATTATCATAGCCACAATACTCAGCGCCTTGATGTTGAGGGTATGAAGAAGCAGTTGATGCGTCTGCGCTTTATTCAGGAGGATTTGGGCTTGATTGAGAAGGCAAAGGCGCGCGAAATCCGTTCCGAATAGCCGGTGTGTGAAAACCGGCAATCTACTGCGTTGCCATCGACTTCGCAAAGTATTTTTTTTGGGGGGGGGAACAATTATTCAAAGTGTTCCCGCTATTGAGAAATCACCAATAGGAAATCTTTTACACACAGGAAGACATTATCTTTCTTTTCCATCATAATTAAATTTTATCTCATCCATATTCTATCCTATTCCTCCTAAAAGGATTCCTGCGATAAATACAAATATTGTTAAAAATACAAAGA
>OFMP01001350.1_pt1 | contig 12994 bp, 6 predicted proteins | sample 1541841 | NCBI WGS metagenome assembly OFMP01 (sample SAMN04209226, study PRJEB22552) | human gut metagenome | biome: gut; material: feces | host: Homo sapiens | place: USA: Oklahoma
AACCGACAGGAAACTATACGAGACCAATCTCACGTTGAGATGTCCGGTTATTGCCATTCCGAACCCCATGCAGGCGCCTGCCGACCCTGTTCCATATGACGCGGATTCCAAGCTGATTCTGAGCTCTGGCCGACTGACGTATCAGAAAGGCTTTGACCTGTTGGTCGATGTCGCTGCCAAAGTGCTACCGGATCATCCGGACTGGCAGTGGAAGATTCTTGGAGAAGGTGAGGACAGGCCGTCGATCGAGCAGAAGATTCACGAAACTGAACCGGACCGAGTCCGGTTTATCGAGAAATTCAATGCTCCGCTGATCGAAGTGCTGAAAGCGAACCGGATCGATTTCGAGATTTCGGGTCGCGTCAAGTCGGTCTATTCGATCTGGTCCAAAATGCAGCGTAAGCAGATTCCTTTTGAGGAGGTGTACGACCTGTTTGCGATCCGTATCGTGTTCAAACCTTCACCGCTGATCCCGGAAAAATCGCAGTGCTGGCATATCTATTCGTTGGTTACGGATATTTACAAACCGAAACCGGACCGGTTACGCGATTGGGTCAATATTCCGAAGGCCAACGGTTACGAGGCGCTCCACTCCACCGTTATGGGACCCGACGGCGTCTGGGTCGAAGTGCAAATCCGTTCGCAAAGGATGGAAGAGATTGCCGAGCGTGGTTTCGCTGCGCACTGGAAATATAAGAGCACCGATGCGGAGGGACGCGATGAAGGTGAATTCGACCGTTGGATCAAGCAGGTGCGCGAGGCGTTGAACAGTCCGACCGAAAATGCGGTCGAGTTTCTCGATAACTTCAAATTAAGCCTTTACACCAACGAAATCGTTGTTTTTACACCCAAAGGCGAATCCCGGACGCTGCCGCAGGGAGCGACGGCCCTGGATTTTGCCTACGACATTCATACCAATATCGGTAACAGTGCCATCGGGGCGAAGATCAACCATAAAATCGAATCGATTTTTACACCGATCCAGAGCGGCGACCAGATTGAGATTATCACTTCGCAGAATGTCAAACCGAAGACCGACTGGCTCGACCATGTGGCCACGACGAAAGCGAAGCAGTGCATCATCAGTTTTCTCAAAAAGGAGAAGATCAATAACATCAACCGGGGACGCGAGGTATTCGAGGCCCGGTTGCACGAATTCGGTATACCCCCCAGTGCCCGTGCCCGCGTATTTCGTAAAGTACTCCCTGCGTACGAGTGTACCACGAAAGATGAGTTTTACAGTAAGCTCGGCGCCGGGATTATAAACTTGGATGGCCTGGAAAAGGTGCTACGCGAGAATTCAGCCAGTAAAATATTGAAATTTTGGACACTACAGATTCCCAATCCGTTCAAATTTCTCAATGGCGACGACCGTAAAAAGGCCCAAACCCAAAACGGCGGTAAGGATTCCGGCAAAGAGACCGGAGCGCGCGAGGCGACCGATGGAGCGGATGCGGATTTCGAACAGCCGCAATTTGTGATCGCTCCGTGCTGTAACCCGATTCCGGGCGATGAAGTGGTCGGTTACAAAAATCCCGATACGCACAAGGTCGATGTGCATAAAAAAAGTTGCAACGAGCTGATCAAGCTGGCCAGCCAGCACGGCAATAACCTGACGCCGGTTGCATGGTCGAGCCATAAGGCGATGTCCTACCTGACGATTCTTGAATTGCGGGGGATCGACCGGGTGGGTATCCTGATGGAATTGTCGCAGGTGATTACCGGTGAATTGAATACCAATATCCGCGAATTGCGCCTGCAGAGCCATGACGGTATTTTCGAAGGTAGTATCAGTCTGTATGTCAAGGATCTGAAAGACCTGAAGCTGATTATGGAAAAAGTCGGTAAAATTAAGGGTGTCGAAAAAATTACCCGGGTCGAAAATCTTAAAGAGTAGAACAGGATGGAAGGATTGTTGCCGTTATTGATTGCCGTGGGAGCTTCGATCGCTCTTTCTCTGTTGAAAAAGAAGCCTGCGCCGCCGGGCGAGTCGGACCGGTTGCCCCAGGATTCTCCGTGGGACGACCTGTTGCGGGAGATTCAACGCAAAGAGCCTGCCCAAGCGGAAGTGGAACCGGAGACGGTTGAAACGGATGAGGTGGAATGGAAACCGGTCCGTCCCATAATTCCTGCGACTACTGACGTGAAACCGAATCCTGATCCTGACACGCAGTTGGAGAAAGCGGCGACTTTTGCCGATTCCCGGCAGTCTGTACCGTTTTCTTACGATGACGGTGCGATTGCCGCAGCATTGGAACGGTTGGAAGATATACAAGAGGAGGATCCTCTTGCTGACATTATGTTGGCAGGTGTGGCGGACCGAGAGATTGCGGCCGGAGAATTGACGGATCCCGTTAAAACCGAGGATGTACAAGATATTTTTGCGGGAGGTTTCGATCCGCGTATGGCCATGCTCTATTCGGAGATTTTACGGCCAAAATATCAGGAGTAACCTTTAGCGGAATTACCAGAGGGCGTCCGGTTTGGGGTATGTGATAAGGTCCGGTTTCGTGCCAGGGGTACTTTGATTATTTCACTCGGATCAGATTCAGCCCGTCACGTAGGGGAAGGATGACGTTCTCTACCCTGTCGTCTTCCGTTACCATGCGGTTGAATTGTTTGATGCCTTCGGTGAAACGGTCGCCCGCAGGAGTCTGTTCCGCCACTTTTCCGTACCAGAGAATGTTGTCGGCCAACAGGTAGCTGCCGCTGTGGACGAGCGAGCGCATCGCCATTTCATAGTATTGCGGATACTCCCGCTTGTCTCCGTCGATAAAGATCAGGTCGAATGTACCTAACCCCGGCGCCAGATCGAGGGCGGAGCCGATGTGCTGAATGATCCGTCCCTGTATGTTCTGTTCCGCTTCCCGGAAATATTTGGCTGCGATCTCCTCCAACTCGTCGTCGATTTCGATTGTGTGGATTTCCCCGCCCGCTTGTAGCCCCCTGGCCATACAAATGGCCGAATAGCCTGTAAATGTGCCGATTTCGAGAATACGTTGCGGCGAGATCATTTGCACGAGCATTTTGAGCAGTTGTCCCTGCAGGTGTCCTGAGATCATCCGCGGCTGGATTACCCGCAGGTGGGTTTCACGGTCCAATGCTGTCAGCAGCGAATCTTCCGGCGGGATGTGATCGGCTATGTAGCGTTCGAGGTCGTCCATTGTCCGTTTACTTATATATCAATGTAGAGAGATTCCCACCGAACACCGTCTGGGCTACTTCGGTCAAATCGTCGAGCGAGACCTCCCGAATTTTCCGGCGGATCGAATCGATTGTCTCGACCCGGTTGTAGTATAGGTAATTGCGGGCTGCGCTGAGCATGTATCCCTCGTTGTTCTCCATGGCTATGGCCATTTGTCCGATAAACTGCTTTTTGGCCATATTCAGCAGCCGGGGACTGATTTCTCCCCGCTTTATTTTTTCCAGTTCGTTGTTGACCAGTTCGATGCACAGATCGACCTTGTCGCGGTCGGTGCCGAAATAGATTGTCGAGATACCCGTATCGCTCAGCGGCGTGAAGCCTGCTTCGATCGTATAGCTCAGTCCGTTGCGTTCGCGAACCACGAGGTTCAGCAGTGAATTGGCCGACGGACCGCCCAGCAGATTGGTCAGCAACGACAGCGGAATGCGTTTCTCTTCCCTGAGGCTGTAAGCCTGATTGCCGATGATGCAGTGTGCCTGATGGGAACTGCGGTGCAGGGTTCTGGTCATTGGGACATAACGGTCGGTTCGGTCCCGCTCGAATGTGCGCGGATGCGAAGCCGTTTCACCGAGATAGCGGTTGCACAGTTCGGTAAAGCGTTTCTCCGATATGTTGCCGATCATCGAGAAGACCATCTGGTCGGTATTGTAGGTGCGGCCGATAAAACGAAGCAGGTCGTCGCGCGTGAATTTCATCAGCGACCCCTTCTTTCCTAAAATGTTATGCCCCAATGAAGTGCCTGCGAAAACCATATCTTCGAAGTCATCGAAGATTCGTTCCGAGGGGGTGTCTTTGTAGGAGTTGATCTCGTCGATGATAATCGTTTTTTCGCGGTCGATCTCTTTTTGCGGAAAGACCGAGTGGAATACGATATCGGCGATCAGTTCGACCGCTTTGGCCGCATCGCTTTTGAGCGTCGTGGTATGGATTACCGTCTCTTCCTTGGTCGTATAGGCATTCAGTTCCCCGCCGAGGTTTTCGAGACGGCAGTTGATGTGGTAGGATTTGCGGTGTGTCGTGCCTTTGAAAAACGAATGCTCGAGCAGGTGGGCCAAACCATATTCCGACGGCAATTCGTCGCGGCTGCCCGTATTGACTGTCAGTGCGCAATGTGCGACGGCCGAGCGCACCCGCTTGAGGATGCACCGGATGCCGTTGGGAAGCGTATATTGGATTAGGTCCATGCCGGATTATGCTTCGGATTTGGTTGTTTTGACGGTTTTCTGAGAGGGGTACTTTGTTTCGGCTGTTTGCGGTTTACTGCTCTTGGATCGTGTCCTTCCCGTATTTTCCGTCGTATTAGCCCTATTGTCAGCAGGTATTTCTGTTGTCGGCCCGGATGCTGTCGACATCTTGGATGCGACTGCCGACCCGGTTTTCCGGTCGGTGTTGAGAGCCAGAAATTTGCCGGTATAACTCTCTTTGCAATCTTTGAGCTGCGCAGGCGTACCTTCGAAAACCAGGTATCCGCCCCGGTCCCCGGCTTCCGGTCCCAGGTCGATCACCCAGTCGGCCGACTTGATGACATCCATGTTGTGCTCGACAATTACGATCGTATGTCCTTTAGACATCAACGCGTTGAACGATTTGAGCAGCTTGCGGATATCGTGGAAATGCAGGCCGGTGGTCGGCTCGTCGAAGATGAACATGATCGGTCCCTGTGTGTTCTCTTTGGTGAGGAACGATGCGAGTTTCACGCGCTGGCTCTCGCCGCCAGAGAGCGTCGAAGAGGATTGCCCCAGTTTAATATAACCGAGACCCACATCCTGCAAAGTGCTCAGTTTTTCGATGATCTTTTTGTTGACCGGGTCTTTGTCCTGGTATTTGCCGAAAAATTCGATCGCATCGTCGACGGTCATCTCCAGAATGTCGTAAATCGAACGGTCGTGGTACTTCACTTCGAGTACGTCGTCTTTGAACCGTTTGCCGCCGCAGGATTCGCACACCAACTCGACGTCGGCCATAAACTGCATGCTGACCTTGATCACCCCTTCGCCCTGACACTCCTCGCAGCGCCCGCCCGCGATGTTGAACGAAAAATGCGACGGATTCATGTTGTTGTGTTTCGCATAAGGCTGGTCGGCGAAAAGTTTGCGGATTTCATCGTACGCTTTGATGTAAGTGACCGGATTCGAGCGTGACGATTTGCCGATCGGGTTCTGGTCTATGATTTCGATTGATTTAAGGCGGGTGACATCGCCCGACAGCCCGGAAAAACTGCCCGGTTTCAGTCCCGTTTCGTACAGTTCGCGCCGCACGGCCGGATAGAGGATACCCTTGACCAGCGACGATTTGCCACTGCCGCTCACTCCGGTGACGCAGGTAATCACACCGAGCGGGAACTTCACGTCAATCCCCTTGAGGTTGTTTTCCCGCGCTCCCAGCACTTCGATATAGCTGTTCCATTTGCGGTAATGCTTCGGTTCGTCGATAGTCTCCCGGCCGGTCAGGTATTTGGCCGTAAGGCTCTTGTCCGAATGGATTAGTTCATCTACAGAGCCCTGGAATACCACTTCCCCGCCCTGGTAGCCGGCCAACGGGCCGATATCGATAATCGTATCTGCTGCACGGATAATCTCTTCTTCATGTTCGACTACGATCACCGTGTTACCCAGGTCGCGCAGTTTTTTCAGAACGCCGATCAGCCGGTACGTGTCGCGCGGATGCAGTCCGATACTCGGCTCATCCAGAATATAGGCCACGCCGACCAGTCCTGAACCGATCTGGGTAGCCAGGCGGATGCGCTGCGCCTCTCCTCCGGACAAGGTTCCGGTCGCACGTGTCAATGTCAGATAATCCAGACCTACCTCCTGCAAAAAGCCCACACGGGCACGGATTTCCTTTAAAATCTGATTGCCGATGAACTGCTGCTGTTCCGTCAGCTGCATTTCCGCCAGATATTTCACGAGATCCTTTACCGACATATCGGTCATCTCATATATATTTTTGTCTGCAACCGTAACCGCAAGAGAACTCTGCTTCAGACGCTGTCCATGGCAGGCAGCACACGGTGTAATACGCATAAACTGCTCATATTCCTGCTTCATCGTGTCCGATCCCGTCTCCCGGTAACGGCGCTCGACATTTTTAATAAGGCCTTCCCAGTTCAGATCATAGACGCCTTCTCCACGCTGTCCTTTATAATGCACCTTTAATATCCGGCCATCTCCGCCATGAATGAGCATATGCCGGATTTCTTTTGGCAGATCTTTATATGGTGTATCGAGAGAAAATCCATATCCTTCCGACAACGCTTTTAGGGTAGCATAGGTATAACTGGACGGATCGGTGCAGGACTGCCAGCCCATTACCTGAATTGCCCCCTCGGAAATAGACAGTGTCTTATCCGGAATCATGAGATTTTCATCAAACTCCATCTTGTAACCGAGTCCGTAGCAGACCGGACAGGCACCAAACGGATTATTAAACGAAAAGCTTCGCGGTTCCACCTCATCCACACTGATTCCGCAATCCGGGCACGCAAAATTCTGGGAAAAATTCATTGGTTCCCCGTCCACCACATCTACAATCGCATTTCCCCCGGTCAGCTCAAAAACATTTTCCAGGGAATCGGTCAGACGCTTTTCAATTCCGGGTTTTACCACCAGACGGTCGACCACAATATCAATATTGTGTTTGATGTTTTTATCCATCGGAATTTCTTCCGAAAGTTCATACATATTTCCGTCCACGATCACACGCACATAGCCGCTTTTTTTTGCTTTCTCGAATAATTTCTGATGTTCGCCCTTACGCCCGCGCACAACCGGCGCAAGGATCTGGATGCGTGTGCGTTCCGGCAGTTTCATCACGGCATCTACCATCTGATCGATCGTCTGTTTCTCGATGGCACGTCCACACTTCGGACAATGTGGAATTCCTATGCGGGCATACAGCAGTCGAAAATAATCATAAATTTCCGTCACGGTTCCGACGGTGGAACGCGGGTTTCGGTTCGTCGATTTCTGGTCAATGGAGATTGCCGGCGGAAGTCCCTCAATTGACTCTACATCCGGTTTTTCCATCTGTCCTAAGAACTGTCTTGCATAGGAAGACAAAGACTCCATGTAGCGCCGCTGTCCCTCCGCATAGATCGTATCGAACGCAAGTGAAGACTTGCCGGAACCTGACAGTCCGGTCAGAACAACAAACTCATCTCTCGGAATGTCCACATCGATGCATTTTAAGTTGTGTTCGTTGGCGCCTCGTATTTTAATATATTTTCTCTGTTTTTTCGGCATTTTGTTTCCTCTCTTTTATCTATTCCTCAATATCCCGAAGCATATTTTTCAGTTTTACCATCTTGTCACGATACTCTGCCGCCGCCTCAAAATTGAGTTCTGCGGCAGCTTTCTTCATCTTCTTCTGGATGTCCCCGATCAGTTTTTCTAATTCCCTGCGGCTCATGGATTCCGGATCTTTATCAAATTCCATCTCCTCTGCTGCCACTTTTTTGGAGATTGCAATCAGATCACGCACAGATTTCTGGATGGTCTTCGGTGTGATTCCATGTTCCTCATTGTATGCCTGCTGAAGCTTGCGGCGGCGCTCCGTCTCATCAATGGCCACACGCATGGAATCCGTGATCTTATCCGCATACATGATTACATGTCCCTCACTGTTTCTTGCCGCACGTCCGATGGTCTGGATCAGTGAAGTCTCGGAACGAAGGAATCCTTCCTTATCCGCATCCAGAATCGCCACAAGCGTAATCTCCGGAATATCCAGTCCCTCCCGCAGCAGGTTGATACCGACAAGTACATCAAACACGTCCAGACGCAGGTCACGGATAATCTCTGCACGCTCTAAGGTATCAATATCCGAGTGCAGATATTTTACACGGATGCCAAGTTCGCTCATATACTGTGTCAGATCCTCCGCCATACGCTTGGTCAGTGTCGTGATCAGCACTTTATGGTGATTTTTCGTCTCTTTGTTAACTTCCCCGATCAGATCATCGATCTGCCCCTCAACCGGTCGCACGGAAATCTCCGGGTCCAGAAGTCCGGTCGGACGGATAATCTGCTCCACACGCAGCAATTCATGCTCGTTCTCATAGACATTCGGCGTAGCTGATACAAACAGCATCTGATCAATCTTGCTCTCAAACTCTTCAAAATTAAGCGGGCGGTTATCGAGTGCGGACGGCAGACGGAATCCATAGTCCACCAGTGTCTGTTTCCGTGAGCGATCCCCTGCATACATTCCACGCACCTGTGGAATCGTAATGTGGGACTCATCCACAATAATCAGAAAGTCGTCCGGAAAATAATCCATCAGTGTCTCCGGCATTTCTCCCTCGGCACGTCCTGCCAGATGGCGGGAATAGTTTTCGATGCCGCTACAAAATCCGGTTTCCTTCATCATTTCAATATCAAAATTTGTGCGCTCCGCGATACGCTGTGCTTCCAGCAGCTTATCCTCCCCCTTAAAATACCTGACCCTCTCTTCCAGTTCTGCCTCGATACGGTCACACGCTGCGTTCATTTTTTCCTGTGGCACCACATAATGGGATGCCGGAAACACAGCCGCATGCTTTAATATACATTTGATCTCTCCGGTAAGCACATCCACCTCCGTAATCCGGTCGATCTCATCCCCGAAAAACTCCACACGGATCGCCGTGTCGGTATTATTCGCCGGAAAAATCTCCAGTACATCGCCATGCACCCGGAACGTACCACGCTTAAAATCCATCTCGTTGCGCGTGTACTGCATGTCAATGAGTCCCTTGATCACATCATCACGGTCAATCTCCATTCCGGGACGCAGGGAAACCATCATGTTCATATAGTCATCCGGACTACCAATGCCATAGATACAGGATACGGATGCTACGATAATGACATCTTTTCGCTCCGCCAGCGCTGCCGTGGCAGAAAGGCGCAGCTTATCAATCTCATCATTTACCGCGGAATCCTTCGCTATATAAGTGTCCGACTGCGGCACATACGCTTCCGGCTGATAATAATCATAATATGAGACAAAATACTCGACGGCATTCTCCGGGAAAAATTCTTTCATTTCTCCGTACAGCTGCCCCGCCAGTGTCTTGTTGTGGGAAATAATCAGCGTTGGCTTATTCAGCGCCTGAATGACATTTGCCATCGTAAAGGTCTTTCCCGAACCGGTCACACCCAGCAGTGTTTCAAACTGGTTGCCTTCTTTGAATCCTTTGACTAATTTTTCAATTGCCTGCGGCTGGTCACCGGTTGGCTCATATGGGGCATGTAATTTGAACTCCATAATGCCCTCTCCCTTCTCAAATTTATCGTAAAATTAACTTTATTCCATGAAAAAAAAGATAAAATCCATATCTTTATAGTCTGCACATATATGCTAATTTTACTACAAAGATCTGACTTTGTCTATCTCAATCAGAACATTTGTTCTCATCTTTCTTTTTGCCTGTAAAGTGTGTATGATAACAGCAAATACATGTCACAAAAGATAAGGAGATTTTGTATGAAAAGAAGAAAAGAATTTCATTTATTTCCCCTTGGAATATTGTTATTTGCCCTGACATTAACCATAGTTTCAGGCCGGATTGCTATCCATGCGGCAGATCTGAATACAGAACTGCCCGCAAATGACTCCACGGAAATTTCTTCCGAAATTCCAACGGAAACACCGGTGGTTCCTTCCACGGAAAATCCCAAACCGGTATTGCAGGGACTTATCCATGATAAAAACGGACATTTCTATTTTTATCAGAACGGAAAAAAGCTGAAAAACCGGTGGAAAAAGGTTGGCAAAAACAAATACTATTTCGGGAAAAACGGACAGGCAGTTACCGGGAAAAAGAATATTTCCCATTACTTATGTTACTTTAATAAAAAAGGGGTTCTGACACGGAAAATCGATAAAAACAAAAAGATGGTTGCCCTCACTTACGATGACGGACCATCGGTTTATACCCCAACTATTTTAAAAACCCTGAAGAAAAATGATTCCGTTGCCACATTTTTTGTGGTGGGCAGCCGCGTATCGACTTACTCCAAAACCGTACAGAAGGCTTATGACAACGGGTGTCAGATTGGCAATCACACTTATGATCACAAAATTCTGACCCGGGTTGGGAAAAAGGAAGTTCAAAAACAGGTTTCCAAAACCAATCGTGCCGTCAAAAAAGTAATCGGTATAAATCCGGTTGTGATGCGCCCACCGGGAGGTGCCACCAGTTCCAACATCAAATCATGGGTAGGAATGCCTTCCATCCTCTGGTCCATCGATACCTTAGATTGGAAAACGCGGGATTCCGCAAGTACCCAGAAAGCCGTATTGAACCATGTAAAGGATGGAGATATCGTACTGATGCACGATCTGTATAAAGCGACCGCCACTGCCTCCCAGACAATCATTCCGGAACTTACCAGACGCGGATATCAGCTCGTCACTGTCAGCGAACTTGCAAAGTGCCGGGGCGGCATGAAACAGAACAAATCTTATTCTAAATTTCCAAAGAAACAAAAATAGTGTCATTACAAAAAAACGCGGAAACCATGATGGTTTCCACGTTTTTGTTATCTGCTTCGATTTTATACAACCTTACGTCCGCAGCACTGCTTATATTTCTTACCACTGCCACATGGACACGGATCATTCGGATATACCTTGGCATGTTCACGCTTCTTCGGTGCTTTTGCCGCACTCTCGTCCTTATTGGTTCCGGTTACTTTTGCGACCTGCTCACGCTCTACCTTCTGCTCTACCTGTACATGATAGAGAAGACGAATGGTATCCTCCTGAATACCCGCGATCATTTCATCGAACATATCAAATCCAGCCATCTTATACTCAACCAGCGGATCTCTCTGTCCGTATGCCTGTAATCCGATACCCTGACGGAGCTGATCCATATCGTCGATATGATCCATCCACTTGCGGTCGATCACCTTCAGCAATACGACACGCTCCAGCTCACGGAACTGCTCGATCTCCGGGAATTCGGTCTCTTTAGCTTCATATAAAAGCACTGCCTGTTCTTTCAGATGCTGCTTTAATTCTTTGACATCCTTGATATCTTCGATATTTTCCTCTGTAACAGGTTCAAGAGGAATCACCGGCAGAAGAATTTCATTTAATTCATTTAAATTCCACTCTTCGCGCGGAATCTCATTCGAAATACAGGTATCGACTGATTTCTCCACCTGTTCCTGAATCATCTTAAAGATCGCATCACGCATGCTGTCTCCATTTAATACGGACATACGCTCTTTGTAAATGATCTCTCTCTGATCATTGTTTACCTGATCATACTCTAACAGATTCTTACGAATACCATAGTTGTTGTACTCGATCTTTTCCTGTGCCTTCTCGATGGCAGAAGTAAGCATCTTGTGCTGAATCTGCTCACCTTCCGGAACACCAAGTGCGTTAAATACTGACATCAGACGCTCGGAACCGAACAGTCTCATCAGATCATCTTCCAGAGAAATAAAGAACTGGGATTCACCCGGATCTCCCTGACGTCCGGCACGACCACGCAGCTGATTATCGATACGGCGGGATTCATGACGCTCGGTACCGATGATCTTTAAACCTCCGGCTTCACGTGCATCCTCGTCCAGCTTGATATCGGTACCACGTCCAGCCATGTTCGTAGCGATGGTAACCGCTCCGTGCTGTCCTGCCTGTGCAACGATCTCGGCCTCCTGCTCATGGAATTTTGCATTCAATACGGTATGCGGAATTCCCTCACGCTTTAACATTCCGCTGATCAGCTCGGAAGTCTCAATCGTGATGGTACCAACCAGAACCGGCTGTCCCTTCTCATGTGCTTCCTTGACTTCCTCAACAACTGCTTTGAATTTTTCTTTCTTCGTCTTATATACCGCATCCTGATGATCGATACGTGCAATCGGACGGTTGGTAGGAATCTCAATAACGTCCATGCCGTAAATATCACGGAACTCTTTTTCCTCCGTCAGAGCCGTACCGGTCATACCAGCTTTCTTCTCAAATTTATTGAAGAAGTTCTGGAATGTAATGGTTGCAAGTGTCTTGCTCTCTCTCTTAACCTTTACATGCTCCTTTGCCTCGATTGCCTGATGCAGACCATCGGAATAACGACGGCCCGGCATGATACGTCCGGTAAACTCGTCTACGATCATAACCTGATCATCTTTTACCACGTAATCCTGATCGCGGAACATCAGATAATGTGCACGGAGCGCAAGGATCACATTATGCTGGATCTCCAGGTTCTCCGGATCTGCCAGGTTATCAATATGGAAAAATTTCTCAACTTTTTCCACACCCTGCTGTGTCAGATTCACCAGTTTGTCCTTTTCATTTACGATAAAGTCTCCGGTTTCTTCCTGCTCAATTCCCATGATGGCATCCATCTTGGAATACTCCGGTACATCCTCACCACGTGTCAGCTGCTGCGCTAAAATATCACATGCTTCATATAATTTGGTGGACTTTCCACTCTGCCCGGAAATAATAAGAGGTGTACGCGCCTCATCGATCAATACGGAATCGACCTCATCGATGATCGCATAGTGTAGGCCTCTCTGTACCAGCTGCTCCTTGTAGATCACCATGTTGTCACGCAGGTAATCAAATCCAAGTTCGTTATTTGTAATATATGTAATATCGCAATTGTAAGCGTCGCGGCGCTCATCGTTGCTCATATCATTCAATACAACACCAACGGTCAGTCCGAGGAATTCATGAACTTTTCCCATCCACTCGGAATCTCGTTTTGCCAGATAATCATTGACGGTGACGATATATACCCCTTTGCCCTCCAGCGCATTCAGATAAGCCGGAAGTGTAGATACC